>ERZ808028.154-NODE-154-length-70338-cov-10.239991_pt1 | contig 70338 bp, 54 predicted proteins | sample MGYA00380184_ERZ808028 | MGnify/ENA primary metagenome ERZ808028 (study PRJEB31490, sample SAMN06133397) | mouse gut metagenome | isolation source: J8_1 | host: mice | place: China: Chengdu | collected 2015-05 ... | reverse complement strand
CACACTCTAATTTATATGGTTATGAAAACTCAGAAATTTCGGGAATCCTAATCGGCTAGGCCGTGAAGTGTAACGGAAGGAGATTTTTTATAAAAGTTGAAAAAAATAGATATTGAATTTTATTGGTTGCCGTGGTATGCTTCTATAAACTTTTAACTCATGTTGTGTCGTTTTATACTTTCATACAAAACAAACCTCTTGCTTGAAACTTTGTCCGGTTTGTTATATGATTAAGATATATATTTCGACAAAAAGATCCCGGAGAGGGCGTGCCGGTCAGAGGCAGTGTTTTTGCCGGTCTGCGGATTGATGCGGCAGGAGCGGCCTGAGCCGGGAGCGGGTCGAATACAGGAGGTATCATAGATGAGTGAAACATATGTGGAATGTCTGGTGGCCAGGAAACCTTCGGTGATCCTGTCTTTTTTGAAAATACTGCTGATCATGCTGACGGTGGTATTTCTCATGGTGGGAGGGGTGTTCCTTCCCGGTCTGGTGGTGGCGATCATTACCGGCGTTGGTGCGTACTTTGCCACGATGAATGCCAATATCGAGTATGAGTACCTGTATCTGGACAGGGAGATCAGTGTGGACAAGGTGATGGCCAGGAGCCGCAGGAAGAAAGCCAATACTTTTTCCGTTGACAAGATGGAAATCCTTGCGCCGCTCAATTCACACAGACTGGATTCTTACAGGAACCGTAATTCCAAGACGCTGGATTACAGCTCCGGTGTTGCTGCGCAGCCGGAGAGAAGGTATATGATGATCTGCGAGGGAGATATGAAGGTTATTTTTGAACCGAATGCGGAGATGATCAAGGCGATTCAGAGCATAGCGCCGCGTAAGGTGTTTACAGATTAATAGGTATGCATGTAATCATGGAAAAGAAATACTGTCAGTTAAGTTAACTGGCAGTATTCTTTACATAAATGTAACTATCGATACTGTTTAAATTTTCTATAGTTAACGATATTAAAAATTTCGTTTGCTATAACACAGGAGGAGAGAAGATGGGTCAGATTATTGGCGAAGGAATTACTTTTGACGACGTACTGCTGGTGCCGAGTTATTCCCAGGTGATTCCGAATCAGGTGGACTTGACAACATGGCTTACGAAGAAGATCAAACTGAACATCCCGATGATGAGCGCCGGGATGGATACGGTGACCGAGCACAGGATGGCGATCGCCATGGCCAGACAGGGAGGCATCGGTATTATCCACAAGAATATGTCAATAGAAGCACAGGCAGAAGAAGTCGATAAGGTAAAGCGTTCAGAAAACGGTGTCATCACGGATCCTTTTTCACTGACACCGGATCATACATTGGCCGACGCGGATGCGTTGATGGCCAAATTCAGGATTTCCGGCGTTCCCATCACGGAGGGCAGGAAGTTAGTCGGTATCATCACAAATCGTGATTTAAAATTCGAGACAGATTTCACTAAGAAAATTAAAGAGTCCATGACATCGGAAGGGCTGATCACCGCGAAAGTGGGCATCAACCTGGAGGAGGCGAAGCAGATCCTTGCCAAAGCGCGGAAAGAGAAGCTGCCCATCGTGGACGACGATTACAATCTGGCAGGCCTGATCACCATCAAAGATATTGAGAAGACGATCAAATATCCGCTTTCCGCCAAGGACAGCCAGGGCAGACTGCTGTGCGGCGCGGGCGTGGGCATAACGGCCAATGTGCTGGACAGAGTGAGCGCGCTTATGGACGCCAAAGTAGACGTGATCGTGCTGGACAGCGCCCACGGCCATTCCGAGAATGTGCTGCGCTGTGTGCGAATGATCAAGGAGAAATATCCCGAGGTGCAGGTGATCGCGGGCAATGTGGCTACCGGCGAAGGGACGAAAGCCCTGATCGAGGCGGGCGCAGATGCCGTAAAGGTTGGTATCGGACCGGGTTCCATTTGTACCACACGTGTGGTGGCGGGTATCGGTGTTCCCCAGATCACGGCGATCATGGATTCCTATGCGGTTGCGAAAGAGTACGGTATACCGATCATTGCCGACGGCGGCATTAAGTACTCCGGCGATATGACCAAGGCCATCGCGGCGGGCGGCAATGTCTGCATGATGGGCAGTATCTTTGCCGGATGTGACGAGAGTCCGGGTACGTTTGAACTGTATCAGGGCAGAAAATATAAGGTATACCGCGGCATGGGTTCGATCGCGGCCATGGAGAACGGCAGCAAGGACCGCTACTTCCAGTCCGACGCCAAGAAGCTGGTGCCGGAAGGCGTGGAAGGCCGCGTGGCTTACAAGGGAACCGTGGAGGACACGGTGTTCCAGCTGATGGGCGGTATCCGTTCCGGCATGGGTTACTGCGGTGCATCCACCATTGAGGAATTGAAGCAGAACGGTAAGTTCGTGAAGATCTCGGCGGCATCCCTGAAGGAGAGCCATCCTCACGATATTCATATCACGAAGGAAGCGCCGAACTACAGTGTGGATGAATAGAGGACGGGAAGGCCGCGCAACATGCAGCCAATGAGGCACTGAAAATACAGGGAAGAAAGGCACGGTTATTTATTATATGGAAAAGAAATCTTTGGCGAAGGAGCTTTCCGGCAACAGCTATCCCGGCAGGGGGATCGTGATCGGGAAATCCGCAGACGGGAAATATGCGGTGACGGCTTATTTCATTATGGGAAGAAGCGTAAACAGCAGGAACCGGATCTTCGTGGAGGACGGTACGGGAATCAGAACACAGGCGTTCGATCCTTCCAAACTGGAAGATCCCAGTCTGATCATCTATGCGCCGGTGCGGGTGCTGGGCAATAAGACGATCGTCACCAACGGCGACCAGACGGATACCATCTATGAACTGATGGACAGGCAGCAGACCTTTGAACAGGCGCTGCGCACCAGAGAGTTTGAGCCGGACGGACCAAACTACACGCCGCGTATTTCGGGGATCATGCACCTGGAGAATGGCGGATACAATTACGCCATGTCCATTTTGAAGAGCAACAACGGTGATCCGGCCTGCTGCAACCGCTTTACGTTTGCTTACGAGAATCCGCCGGCAGGTGAGGGGCGGTTTATCCATACGTATATGGGGGACGGCAATCCGCTGCCGAGCTTTGAGGGTGAGCCGAAGCTGGTCGGTGTGGAAGGTGATATCGACAGCTTTACGCAGATGATCTGGGAGAATCTGAACGAGGAGAATAAAGTTTCCCTGTTTGTCAGATTTATCGAGATCGAGAGCGGAAAGTATGAGACGCGTATCATCAATAAAAATCAGTAAGATATCCATCCGGTCGGGCGTGCAGCGGTGTACGCCTGCCGGATGATTGTAACAGTGAAGACGAAAGGTGAAACTGTTGCCGGAAGTCAGGACTGAGAAAGGATTGAGAGATTCATGAATGAACTGGAATTGAAATACGGCTGTAATCCAAACCAGAAACCGTCCCGCATTTATATGGCGGACGGCAGTGAGCTGCCGATCAGGGTGCTGAACGGGAAGCCGGGTTACATCAACTTTCTGGATGCTTTTAACGGATGGCAGCTGGTGAAGGAGTTAAAGAAAGCGACCGGGCTTCCGGCAGCAACTTCTTTTAAGCATGTGTCTCCTGCGGGAGCGGCGGTGGGCCTGCCGCTTACGGAGGTGGAGAAGAAGATCTACTGGGTGGACGATCTGGATATGGAGTTTACGCCGCTGGCCAATGCCTATGCGAGAGCCAGGGGAGCGGACAGAATGAGTTCCTTCGGGGATTTTATTTCTCTGTCGGATGTGTGTGATGCGGCGACCGCCAGGATCATTAAGCGGGAAGTGTCTGACGGTGTGATCGCACCGGGCTATGAGCCGGAGGCGCTGGAGATTCTGAAAGCGAAGAAGAAGGGCGGCTACAATGTGATCGAGATCGACGAGGACTATGTGCCTGCGCCGACAGAAGTAAAGCAGGTGTACGGCATCAGTTTTGAGCAGGGCAGAAATGAGCTGAAAATTGACGATGCATTTTTTGACAATATAGTGACGACGGCGAAAGAACTGCCGGAGCAGGCGAAGATCGATCTGGCGATCGCCATGATCACGCTCAAATATACACAGTCCAATTCCGTATGCTATGTGAAGGGCGGACAGGCGATCGGCATCGGAGCCGGGCAGCAGTCCAGAATCCACTGCACGAGGCTGGCGGGATCCAAGGCGGACAACTGGTTCCTGCGGCAGGCGCCCAAGGTGCTTGGCCTGCAGTTTGTGGACGGCATCGGACGGGCCGACAGAGATAATTCCATCGATCTGTATATCGGTGAGGATTACATGGACGTGCTGGCGGATGGCGCATGGCAGAAGATCTTCAAGGTGAAGCCGGAAGTCTTTACGGCGGAAGAGAAGAGGGAGTGGCTGAATGAGATGACTGATGTGGCGCTGGGGTCTGACGCGTTCTTCCCCTTCGGCGATAACATCGAGCGCGCCCACAGAAGCGGCGTGAAATATGTGGCGCAGCCGGGTGGTTCCGTGCGCGATGATAATGTGATCGCGACCTGTGACAAGTACGGTATGACCATGTGCTTTACGGGAATCAGACTGTTCCATCATTAATTATAATGTTTGTTTTAGGCGGCAGGTTTTCTATTGAGATTACCTGCCGGCTGTTTTTTTGAGTCAAATGATTATGTAGATTTTTTTAAAAATATAGTGGACAACGTTTTGACATTGGTCTATGCCGATCGCCAGTGCGATTAGTGGGAGAAATACTTCTGGACTTGCAGAGTGGAATTACGGGGGAGTATGCGAGTGAACATTGATAGTGGATATTGTTATTTTGTCGGCAGAAGGCAGTTGTCTTGACAAAAAATATAAAATATAGTATTCTGCAACTATAAATTAGTTGCAGAAAGAGGTGAGGCCTTATTAATGAGCAAATTTGAAAAGGCAAAAGAAAGAATAAAGTTGAGACCCAAAGATTATACTTATACCGAAGCCAGAAGTTTGCTGTCACAGATGGGATTTGTGGAATATCAAAAGGGGAAAACGTCCGGTTCAAGGGTGAAATTTTACAGGAAAGAAGATCAGAAAATTATATTGTTACATAAACCGCATCCGGATGATATCATGAAACCAGGCGCAGTAAAGGAACTATCGGAGTATCTGTCCGGTTTAGGAGAATTATAAAAATGAAGAATAATGTATTAGAATATAAAGGATATCATACAAAAGTAGAATTTGATTCAGTAGATTTAGTGCTCAGAGGTAAAATAGAAGGGATAAATGATTTAGTAGATTTTGAATGCGAAGATCCTAAAGCGGTAGAAAAGGAATTTCATGAAGCAGTGGATGATTATCTGGAATTCTGTAAGGAAGTAGGGAAAGAACCGGATAAAGAATATAAAGGAACTTTTAATGTGCGTATAAGCCCGGAATTACATAAGCGATTAGTAAATGTGGCAATGAAAAATGGGGACACGTTAAATGCATCTGTAGAAAAAGCAATTCAAGAATATGTTTCAGAAGATCACAAAACAGAAACTCATTTGCAGAATACAATAAAGATATTGGCGAAAGCATTGAAAACGGAGTCAAAATACGAATATGATAATAGATTACAGAACTGGAGTCCTAAAGTAGTTCCATTTCATAGTAATATCAATATGACCTATAGTGAGGAGATGAGAAATTGATGATCAGTAATTTAGAAGATTATTTCGAAGATGAGCAGGGGTTTTATTTGGATAAAGTTTCTTATAATAGAATTGATAAAAAGGGTCAGGCAGAGGAATATTCATTAAAGTGCATTGATAATATAGAAGCTGTTGTCGAGGAAGGTACAGTAAGATTGACTGTAAAACGTATTTTGAAATTTGAACCGGAAGAAATATTTGAACTTTTAGTATCATATGGTGCGATTCTTAAGATCAAAGAAGAAAAGAAGAAAGACCATGACTGGGAGAAGATTGATCTTGCCGGGGAATTTCGAGAAAATGGGCAGTTTGTGTTGGAAAATTTGATGAGCAGAATATCATTATTGATTGCAGAGATTACATCTTCTTATGGGCAGCCGCCCATTATTCTACCGCCTGTAATTGCTTCTAAAGATAATTAGCGGTTAATGCCGTCTTTTGATCGGGACGGCAGCTTTTTTGATGTTTTTTGGAAAAGTTCAACTAAGGATTTTGCACTTACTGCAAAAGGACTCTGTAACAGGGAAGCCTCAGGCTGAATTGTTACGTTTTTGCAGATGGAAAATACGTATATAATTTGATTTTTCAAGCCGATAGTGTTATTATTTTAACGATGGGTCTGCCAAAAAGTGAATCTGCTTACAGGAGTCTGCGAAGCAGATCCCGCAAAGTTAATTTGCGAAGCTGATTTACTTTTTTACAAGGCAGCAGTACGATGATAAAACAAAGGAGTGGAAGGGAAAATGAGTAAGAGTTTTGAGGATTTGTTATCAAAAGTGTCCGAGTGCAGCGTCAAGAAAGTGGCGGTAGCGGTTGCACAGGACAGCGCCGTGCTGGAGGCGGTAGCGGCAGCGAAGGAGAGGAACATTGCCGAGGCGGTTTTGGTCGGCGACGCGGATAAGATCAGGGAAGTTGCGGCAGCGGACAATGTTGATATCAGCGGCTTCGAGATCATTGACGAGAAGGATGATTATACGGCAGCGCTTAAGGCGGTTGAACTGGTACATCAGGGCAAGGCCGACATGTACATGAAGGGCCTGATCGACACCAAGTCTTTCTTGAAGAGCGTGCTGGATAAAGAAGTGGGACTGCGGACCGGTAAGGCATTATCTCATGTGTGCGTGTTTGAAGTAGAGGGCGTGGATCATCTTCTTTTCCTGTCAGACGTGGCTTTCATGACCTATCCGACTCTGGAAGATAAGGTACATATCATCGAGAATACAGTAGACGTCTGCCATGCATGCGGCATTCCGAATCCCAAGGTAGCTCCGCTGGCAGCAGTGGAAGTTGTCAATCCCAAGATGCCGGTTACCGTTGAGGCGGAAGAATTGACGAAAATGTGTGAAGAGGGCAAACTGACAGGCTGTATCGTAGACGGACCTCTCTCCTTAGACCTGGCTATCGATCCGGAAGCGGCGAAGCATAAAGGGGCGGAAGGAAGAAAGATCGTTGGTGATGCGGACGTGCTTCTTTTCCCGGATATCCATGCGGGCAATCTGGTATACAAGTGTCTGGTACACACGGCGAAAGTGAAAAACGGCAATATCCTGACAGGAACAAAGGCTCCGGTCATCCTCACTTCCCGTTCCGACGATTTCGAGACGAAGGTGAATTCCCTGGCGCTGGGCGCAGTTATGGCGGAAGCGCTGTCCAAGATGAATTAATATCTAAGGTAATGCAGGAAACAGCAGACTGTATGACACAGGAGGTAAAATAACATGTCAGTAAAAAGTTTGATCATTAATCCGGGTTCCACTTCCACCAAGATTGGTGTGTTTGAGGATGAGACCCTTTTGTTTGAAGAGACACTGCGGCATTCCACGGAAGAGATCGCACAGTATGCATCCATCGTGGATCAGAAGGATTTCCGTAAGGATATTATCGTGAATCTGTTGAAAGAGAAGGATTTCGATATCAACTCCCTGAATATGGTAGTAGGCCGCGGCGGTATGTTAAAGCCGATTCCGGGCGGTACCTATGCAGTCAGCGATGACCTTCTGGAAGATCTGAAGATCGGTAAGCAGGGACAGCACGCCTCCAATCTGGGCGGTATTCTGGCGAGAGAAATCGGGGATTCCATCGGTGCACCGTCTTATATCGTAGATCCCGTGGTAGTTGACGAGCTGGAACCCATCTCCAGATATTCCGGTGTTCCGGAGCTTCCCAGAACCAGTGTGTTCCATGCACTGAACCAGAAGGCGGTAGCGAAGCGTTTTGCCAAGGAGAACGGCAGGGATTACAGTGCACTGAATCTGGTGGTCGTACATATGGGCGGCGGTGTTTCCGTGGGAGCACACAGACAGGGCAAGGTAGTGGATGTGTTTAACGCACTGGACGGCGACGGCGCTTTTTCACCGGAGAGAGCGGGAGCAGTGCCCAGCGGAGCGCTGATCAAGATGTGTTTCTCCGGAGAGTATACCGAGAAGGAAGTCTATAAGAAGATCGTAGGCGGCGGCGGTTTCAATGCTTACTGCGGCACCAACGACATGCGCGACGTAGATAAGATGGTGGATGACGGCGATGCGAAGGCGGAAGAAGTGCGCGCTGCATTCATCAGGCAGGTGGCGAAAGACATCGGCTCCATGGCATGTGTTCTGGAAGGCAAGGTAGACCAGATCGTTGTTACCGGCGGTATCGCATACGATGAGGCGGTGGTAGACGGACTGAAAAAGCAGGCAGGCTGGATTGCGCCCATGACCGTATATCCCGGTGAGGACGAACTGCTGGCGCTGGTACAGGGCGGACTGCGTGTGCTGAACGGGGAAGAGGCAGCGATGGTATACTAAGGCAGGAAAGTATGCCGGATAAACAGAGATAGACAGGGTGTGAAGCCGTTGCAGTGAAGGCGGTCTTCACACCCTTTTTGTTGTTATGTATTCTAACAGAACGGACATACCTGCGCATTTATTGTGTCGATTGCGTGAAAGTGCAGCAGTTTGAGGCGTATGTTTCTCTGCTGCAGTCGGTGCTGCGCGGCGATGCGGAGGCCTGAATGCCTGCATGTAACAGGCAAAAACACTCCCGCAACCTGAAATTGACAAAGTGCATTGCAGGAAAGATGGAAAATAACAGGCTGCGTCTGATAGTATTTACCTGCCAGGCAGCCGGAGACGGTGAAGTGAGACTGACAGCCGCTTCTTTGGTCAGCCGGGTAAAGCTGAGCCGTGGAGGCAGAGAAAGGATGCAGGAGGTGCAGAGATGAAGTTAGGAGAAAAAATCGTTAAGCTGAGAAAAGAAAAAGGACTTTCCCAGGAGGCGCTGGCCGAGCAGATCGGAACCACGAGGCAGGCCGTCAGCAAATGGGAGAATGATCAGGGATTCCCGGAAACGGAGAAGCTGCTGCAGCTGTCCAATGTGTTTGAAGTGTCAGTAGATTTCCTGTTGAAGGATGAAAAGACGGAAACCGGGATCGACGAGAAGGGCTACTATGTCAGCAGAGAATTTGCCAGAGGATATCTTGCGAATGAGAAGAAGACAGTTCTTAGTCTGGGACTGTGCTTTTTCTTCTGGGCGTTGGCCGGTGTGCCATGGGTGATCTTTCCGGAGAATGCGGCATGGCGCATGGCAGGCATGGGCGTATGTGTGATTCTCGGGATTCTGATGCTGGTATCGGCCATATTCACAGAGCAGGACCGCTATAAGATTCTGCGCCAGGAACCGCTGCTGTTTGATTATGATGTGCTGAGAGAGCTGACGGCGGAATACGGGATTGTGGGGAAGAAGTGCAGATGGATCGCAATGCCCAGTGTTTCTATGTTTATCATCGGTATGATCGTCATTTCGCTGACGGTCGGTGGGACGATACCGTGGACGGGATACCATGCGCTTTTGATCCTTGTGTTTGCAGCCAGCCTGTTCGGGTATGTCTATTCGCTGGGTCTTATGGAAGCCTATGAACTGCTGGTCCGGAATGAAAAGTATACCGGCAGCCTGTGGTTTCGGGTGAGGAAGAAGATCAGGGAGAAGCTGTAAGATACCAGGGTAAGATTCCAAGGTTTTCTTTTTAGTTGAATTTACCTTCTAAATCTGCTACAATATACGTTGGTCTTTTATAATTTAATATTTATAGTAAACGTCATAACAGATTTCTGTTTCCGGCTCCTGCAGGAGCCATATACGGTAGCTCCTGCAAGGCCGAAAACGAAATTTTCAATGTCGTTAACTATAGAAAGTTTTGCGGCAGTGTGTACATTAGCTGAGCTGCTGCAAAGCCTGAAAAGATCACATACCGGCGTATTTCAACATACAGGAACGGCCGGGCAGTTATTTCAGCAGCCAAAGAAAGGTAAGTTGTGCATCGGAGTGCAGGACAAGGCTCCGGTACACGGAAACGAGGCGGTCATGAGTGTAATACAGAAAGTGTTTGGAACGCATAGTGAGAGGGAGATCAAGCGCATCAGCGGTCTGGTCGATAAGATCGAGAGCCTGCGCCCCGGCATGATGGAACTGTCGGACGAGCAGCTGCGCGATAAGACGAAAGAATACAGGAAGAGGCTGGAGGAAGGCGAGACGCTGGACAGTCTGCTGCCGGAGGCTTATGCCACGGTGAGGGAGGCGGCCCGCAGGATCCTGAAGACGGAGCACTACCGTGTGCAGCTGATCGGCGGTATCGTGCTGCATCAGGGACGTATTGCCGAGATGAGGACCGGTGAAGGTAAGACACAGACCTGTCTGCTGCCGGCGTATCTGAATGCACTGGAAGGCAAGGGCGTACATGTCGTTACCGTCAATGATTATCTGGCGAAACGTGACGCGGAGTGGATGGGACAGGTTCATGAATTCCTGGGCCTGAAAGTGGGCGTTGTCTTAAACGACATGAAATCCGAGGAGCGTCGGGAAGCCTATAACTGTGATATCACTTATGTGACCAATAATGAACTGGGATTCGATTACCTGCGTGACAATATGGTCATCTACAAGGAACAGCTGGTGCTCAGGGACCTGCACTATGCCATCATCGACGAGGTGGACTCCGTCTTGATCGACGAAGCCCGCACACCGCTGATCATTTCCGGGCAGAGCGGCAAGTCCACGAAGCTGTATGAGGCCTGCGACATTCTGGCCAGACAGCTGACCCGCGGCGAGGACATGGAAGAGCTGACCAAGATGGATGCCATCATGGGTGTGGAACGTGAGGAGACGGGTGACTTTATCGTTAATGAAAAGGATAAGGTAGTGAACCTGACCGCACAGGGCGTGGCCAGGGTGGAGCGCTTCTTCCAGATTGAAAATCTGGCGGATCCGGAGAATCTGGAGATTCAGCACAACATTATTCTGGCCCTGCGCGCTCACAATCTGATGTTCCGCGACCAGGATTATGTGGTGAAAGATGACCAGGTGCTGATCGTTGACGGTTTCACGGGCCGTATCATGCCGGGCAGACGTTATTCCGACGGCCTGCATCAGGCGATCGAGGCCAAGGAACATGTGAAAGTGAAGCGGGAGAGCAAGACGCTGGCTACCATCACTTTCCAGAACTTTTTTAATAAATTTGAGAAAAAAGCAGGTATGACCGGTACGGCTTTGACGGAGGAAAAGGAGTTCCGCGATATCTACGGCATGGACGTGGTGTCGATTCCGACCAATAAACCGGTTGCGCGTATCGATCATCAGGACTGTGTATATAAGACAAGGAAAGAGAAACTGCGTGCCATCGTGACGGCGGTGGAGGAGGCGCATGCCAAAGGACAGCCGGTGCTGGTGGGCACCATCAATATTGATGCTTCGGAAGAGTTGAGCGGCCTGCTGAAACGGCGCGGCATAGAACACAAGGTGCTCAATGCGAAGTTCCACGAGATGGAGGCCGAGATCGTAGCTGATGCCGGTATTCACGGGGCGGTCACAATCGCTACCAACATGGCGGGCCGTGGTACGGATATCAAGCTGGATGAGGAATCCAGGGCCGCAGGAGGGCTTATGATCGTCGGTACGGAGCGGCATGAGTCCAGACGTATCGACAACCAGCTGCGCGGCCGAAGCGGACGTCAGGGCGATCCGGGTGAATCCAGATTCTATATTTCGCTGGAGGACGATCTGATGCGCCTGTTCGGTTCGGACAGAATGATCGCCATGTTTAATGCGCTGGGAATTCCGGAAGGACAGGAGATCGAGCACAAGGCGCTGACGAAGGCCATCGAGTCGGCACAGAAGAAGATTGAGAACAACAACTTCGGCATCAGAAAGAACCTGCTGGAGTATGATCAGGTCATGAACGAGCAGAGAGAGATCATCTATGAAGAGAGAAGACGCGTCTTAAACGGCGAAAGCATGCGGGATGCCATCTACAAGATGATCACGGATATCACGGAGAACTGCGTGGATATCTGCATCGGCGACGACACGGATTTCGAAGAGTGGGATTTCAAGGAGCTGAATACGCTGCTTTTGCCTACGATTCCCCTGCAGCCGCTGAATGCAGAGCGGGTATTGAAACCGAAGAAGAACAGTTTAAAACAGCAGTTAAAGGAAGAAGCGGTCAAGCTTTATGAGGCAAAGGAAGCAGAATTCCCTGAGCCGGAAGCTATCCGGGAAATTGAACGCGTGATCCTTCTTAAAGTGATCGACCGGAAATGGATGGATCATATTGATGATATGGACCAGCTGCGGCAGGGTGCAGGATTACAGGCATATGCCCAGAAAGACCCGCTGGTAGAGTATAAAATGAACGGCTACGAGATGTTCGACGATATGACCCAGAACATCAGGGAAGAGACCGTTCGTCTGCTGCTCCATGTACGCATCGAGCAGAAAGTAGAGCGGGAGCAGGTAGCCAAGGTTACCGGCACCAATAAGGATGATACGCTCCAGAAGGGACCCGTAAAGCGTGTGGAGGCCAAGGTCTATCCCAATGATCCCTGCCCCTGCGGTTCCGGGAAGAAGTATAAACAGTGCTGCGGGAGAAAATAGGATCGTATAATATTGTATGTATAGTAAACAACATAGCAAATTTCTGTTTCCGGCTCTTGCAGAAGCCATATACGGCAGCTTCTGCAAGGCCGAAAATGAAATTTCTGATGGCGTTAACTATAAGAATATAACACATTTGATGTTATAAAATAAAAAATAAAGGTGGTGACGTTAAGTGGTAGAATTGGATAACATGAAATCCGAGCTCCTGGCTTATGAAAGTCCCTTAGCGGAAGTGAGGGATTCACTTTGACTTAGCGAATAAGTCGAAGCGGATTGAAGAGCTGGAAATGGAAATGCAGGCCCCTGATTTCTGGAACGACCCGGAGAAGTCGAACCAGAAGATGCGGGAGGCCAAGAATCTGAAGGATATCGTCGGCACGATGGACGGCCTGTCCAGCCAGTACGATGACATCCTGACACTGATCGAGATGGGATATGAAGACAATGACCCGGCGATCATACCGGATATCCAACAGGAACTGAAAGAGTTTAAAGAAACCTTTGAGAATATCCGGATCAATACGCTTTTGTCCGGGGAGTATGACAGGAACAATGCCATACTGAAATTAAACGCGGGCGCGGGCGGTACGGAGAGCTGTGACTGGTGCAGTATGCTCTACCGTATGTACACGAGATGGGCGGAGCGCAAGGGATTTGCCCTTGAGGTGATCGATTATCTGGACGGTGATGAGGCCGGAATCAAGTCGGTAACCTTCCAGATCAACGGGGAGAATGCTTACGGCTATCTGAAATCAGAGAAAGGCGTGCACAGACTGGTGCGCATTTCGCCTTTCAATGCACAGGGCAAGCGGCAGACCTCATTCGTATCGCTGGATGTGATGCCGGACATTGAAGATGATGTGGATGTGGAAGTTAAAGACGAAGATATCCGAATCGACACCTATCGAAGCAGCGGTGCGGGCGGACAGCATATCAACAAGACTTCTTCGGCGATCCGTATCACCCATTTTCCGACGGGGATTGTGGTAACCTGCCAGAATGAGCGCAGTCAGTTCCAGAATAAGGACAAGGCGATGCAGATGCTGAAAGCCAAGCTGTATATGCTCAAACAGGAGGAAAATGCCGAGAAACTGTCCGATATCCGGGGCGATGTGAAGGAGATTGGCTGGGGCAACCAGATCCGCTCCTATGTCATGCAGCCCTACACGATGGTCAAGGACCACAGGACCAATGAAGAATCCGGCAATGTGGATGCGGTGATGGACGGAGCGGTCGATCCGTTTATCAATGCGTATCTGCGGTGGATCAATTCCTGATTTTACGAAAGTTTACAGGAACAATTAAAAATCCCTCAGCCTGCGATATTTCAGGCTGCGGGATTTTTTAACTGTTCCCATTAGGGTTGTTATTTTGTAGCTACGTTTGCAGTAAAAGGTTATTGTCTGCCCTGATTTTTGACGATGTCCATATAAAACTCCGCCAGTGTCGCATTCATATACGGAAAAATCCAGAGAAACGCAATACCGCAGGAAAGGACACCCAGCAGCAGAAGCGGCAGGTAACTGAGATAGATATAGAACAGCCTGCCCTTATGGCCTGTCATCAGTCTGCGGCTCATGGCGAGCAGTTCCCGGGCGCTGTACTGTGGAAAATCATGCAGCAGGAAGAAGGCCGGTGCATAGAACAGGTTCAGTGCAAGGGAGACGATACCGGACAGGATCATGCACAGCCCGTACTGTGTCAATGTGGAAGCATCCACGCGGAGAGGCATTCTGTACAGAATGATATATTCCGGTATATTGCCGATAAAAGTGAGCAGTGTGATCCAGGCCTGGATCGTGAGCGCCTTATCGGAGTACATCCGGAAACCGTAGAAAACATCATTGACAGTGGCGATATGTCCGGTCACGATTTTCAAGTAGAAATAGGCCGTGCCGGAGGAAAGCAGTCCGCTGAAAACAGATACCGCAAAAAGCAGTGCGTAATGGATGATCACCCCGAAGACAGTACTCGTACCGCCGGCAATGGACGAAATGGAGATGGTGGCGAAGCCTGTGAGAAAAGTCACAAGCAGATAAGAGCCGACAGCGCTTCCGTAACGTCCGAACATATGCTCTTTGGCAGCGGCTTTTAACGCCGCAGAAGACTGATGATAACTCATGTCTGACCTCCCTTGTGCAGTTTTGAGAAATGATTCTCAAAAACCTGCGTCGAAATTTCTTCCCCGGTATTTGCCTGCCGCATCGGTGGATTTCATATCCTTCTGGTAAGGATTTTCCTCATTGTAATATTTGATCTGGGTAGCGGTGGTGCCGCCGGATACATAGGTGCGCCCGCATTCCGGACAGACTGCCGATTTGATTGTTACATTGCAGGAGAGCACTTTGCCATTGTTCTGGGCAGCATCCTTGTAGGCGTTGCTCACATGCTCCTGTTCGTGGCTTCGCACCCTGGATGCGGCAGCGTTGGGATCGATGTGAGACGCCGCTTTAAAAGATACGTTTTCGTCTGAACCGTCCTGATATTTTCGTTCTTTGCATGTCTGGCATTCGGCAGGGGATGATTTCCGGCCGGCTTTCTTTTCCGTGGATTCACCGGGATTGCGGACGACGGTGCGCTCCGCTTCCGGGCCTGTTTTGATATGATTATAACCGTTTACTGTATTATAATTGGAACCGATCATTTGCGTTTCCTCCTGTTTTGAAATTCAGAAAATCCCATGTCTGTGGCGGGCGTACAGAGGCTATGGAATAGAAGTTGTGCCGTCATTGAGTATACTTTCGATCATTTCAGTATAGGACATGCCGTACTGCGATTCAAAGATATCATTGACCTGCTGCATGATGTCCGGTTTGGTGTAAAGCATATAGAGGGTGGTCGAACACAGGGCGCAGTTGGCGGCCAGACCGATGGCGGCACAGATGACGCCGGCTCTTGCTTTGGCGGTCATTCTGGGGGCACGGCCTTTGGACAACAGCGCCAGCACAATGGCAATACTGCCAAAGATGAAAGGCGGATAGATCGTCATGGAGATAAAAGAAGCCAGTGCCAGAATACCCAGCACCATAGCCGCCAGTGCCAGACGATCCCCCGAAATATTTGCCGGATACCGCCGGGGATTCGGGTTTTGACTGTTATTGTTGTTATATGAATTATGGTCATGATACGGATTATTGCCGTAAGGATTGTTATCGTACATGAAAAAGCCTTTCTGTGCTGCAATCGTTTTGTTAATGCGTGTGCTTATGTCTGACACAGGATAGTGTGCGTATCGGTAGAAGTTTTCCAGATGCACAGGACACTGCGCAGGCATGAAATCAGTATAGCACAGTTTAAATTGAAAAACTACAGAAATTATCATTTGTGCACGTTGCTTTTGTTTGCTTATTTCTGTTAAATTCAGTGGCGGGAACAGGCGACTTCATGTATAATAAGACGTGAAGTTCTACTAAGGTGCCAGGAAACGCCGCCGAAGTAGAACTAAGTCACGTCTGGCAAGAAGTTCTGTCAGGGCAGTCAGAAACGCTGCCTGAGCAGAGCTAAGTTACGTTTGACGTGAAGTCATACCTGATATGTCCCCTATTGGGGGAAAGAAAAAATCATATAGTTAAGAAGAAAGGCACAAGAGCAAGGATGGACATTATTTTAAAACTCAAGGATGAACTGAAAGTGGAGAAATGGCAGGTGGAAGCTGCCGTGAAGCTGATTGATGAAGGGAATACCATTCCTTTTATCTCCAGATACCGTAAGGAGGCGACGGGGTCTCTCAATGATGAGGTGCTGCGTGATCTGCATGAGAGGCTGACCTATCTGCGGAATCTGGAGGAGAAGAAGGAACAGGTTTTAAAAAGCATAGAGGAACAGGGGAAACTGACCGAGGAGCTGCAGGCGAAGATCGTAGCGGCGGAAACCATGGTGGTGGTGGAGGACCTTTACAGGCCTTACCGTCCGAAGCGTAAGACCAGAGCCAGCGTGGCCAAAGAGAAGGGGCTGGATGGACTGGCGCAGTTCATTCTGGCGCAGGAGACGACGGCGCCTATCGAGGAGGAAGCGGCCAAATATGTGCACGAGGATGAGGATGCTGCCAGGACGGTGGCTACCGTGGGAGATGCCATTCAGGGCGCTAAGGATATCATCGCCGAGATGATCTCGGATGAGGCGGATTATCGTATCTATATCCGGAATATCACGACAGAGGAAGGTAAGCTGACAAGCGTTGCCAAGGATGAGAAGGCAGAGAGTGTGTACGAGATGTACTATCAGTACGAGGAACCGGTGAAAAAGGTTGCCGGCCACAGGACGCTTGCCTTAAACCGCGGAGAGAATGAGAAATTCCTGGTGGTGAAGGTGGAGGCTCCGGTGGAGCGCATCTTACAGTACCTGCGCACGAAGGTGATCACGAAGGACAATGCGGTCACTTCCCCGATTCTGGAAGATGTGATCGAAGACAGCTACAGCAGACTGATCGCACCGGCCATCGAGCGGGAGATCCGCAACGATCTGACGGAAAAGGCGGAGGACGGCGCAATCTCTGTATTTGGCAAGAATTTAGAGCAGCTTCTGCTGCAGCCGCCTATCGCCGGCAAGGTGGTTCTTGGCTGGGATCCGGCTTTCCGTACCGGCTGTAAGCTGGCGGTGGTGGACGAGACGGGCAAAGTGCTTGACACGAAAGTGATCTATCCCACGGCACCGCAGAACAAGGTGACGGAGGCCAAGGCAGAGCTTAAGAGATTGATCAGGAAATACAATGTATCCCTGATCTCGGTCGGTAACGGTACGGCCTCCAGAGAATCCGAGCAGGTGATCGTGGAGCTGTTGAAAGAACTTGATACGCCGGTACAGTATGTGATCGTCAACGAGGCGGGTGCGTCGGTGTACTCGGCGAGTAAGCTGGCCACAGAAGAATTCCCCAACTTTGACGTGGGACAGAGAAGCGCTGCTTCCATCGCCAGAAGACTGCAGGATCCGCTGGCGGAGCTTGTGAAGATCGATCCGAAATCCATCGGTGTGGGCCAGTACCAGCACGATATGAACCAGAAGAAATTGAGTGAGGCGCTGCACGGCGTGGTGGAAGACAGCGTGAATAAAGTAGGCGTGGACTTGAATACCGCTTCCGCATCCCTTTTGGAATATGTTTCCGGCGTGAGTAAGGTGATCGCCAGAAATATCGTGGATTACCGGGAGACCAACGGCAGATTTTCCAACCGGGCACAGCTGCTTAAGGTAGCCAAGCTGGGGCCGAAGGCTTACGAACAGTGTGCGGGCTTTATGCGCATTTCGGACGGCGACAACCCGCTGGATGCCACCAGTGTGCATCCGGAGTCATACGAGGCGGCAAAGAAGCTGCTTGACAGGATGGGCCTGACCATGGAAGACGTGAAGGAAGCCCAGAAAAAAGCGGCTGCGCAGAAGGCGTCAGGTAAGAAGGCAGCGGCAGCGCCGGTAAAAGAGAAAAAGAAACAGCAGCCGAAGGTGGTCATCCGCAATACCAACACCGCCATGGGCAAGGCGCTGGCGGCGGCTATGGGCGGCATGACGCTGGAAGGAGAAGACGCCGGCAGGAACAGTAACGGCAATGCAGGCGGCAAGGCAGCCAAAGGCGGCGATAAGCCGGATATGACGGTCAGCAGTCTGGAGAAGAAGATCAAGGATAAAAAGAAGCTGGCGGAGGAACTTGGCATCGGTGAGATCACGCTGACCGATATTCTCAAAGAGCTGGAGAAACCGGCCAGAGACCCCCGTGACGATATGCCGGCACCGATCCTGCGCAGCGATGTGCTGGATATGAAGGACTTAAAACCGGGCATGATCTTAAAAGGCACGGTGCGGAACGTGATAGATTTCGGTGTGTTCGTGGATATCGGCGTGCATCAGGACGGACTCGTGCACATTTCGCAGATCACCAATCGCTATATCAAGCATCCGCTGGAGGCAGTGAGCGTGGGCGACGTGGTGGATGTGCAGGTGCTTACGGTGGATGTGGCCAAGAAGCGGATCGGGCTGACCATGAAGATCAAGCAGGAACAGGACATGCAACTGTCCTGAGGCAGACAGGAAAGCCGCCGGGAAAAACAGACAATAGTAAAGCAGTCATAAACGACAAGAAGTCAGGTTTGATTTACCTGGCTTCTTGTATCGTTAACGGCATTGGGACTTTACATGCCTGACAAGGCTGTCCTCATAAATGCAGTAGATGCCGTCTTCATATTGTATAGCGCAGTCGGGCAGGTCCGCAGCCGTATTATGTGTGACCTTCTGTATAGATCACGGGAATCTGGTTATATTCAATCGTCAGTTCGTATTCTGCATCCGCATCAGCCGGGGTGTAGCAAAAAGCCAACAGCACATAACGATTGGCGGATTTCATTCTTGCAAGGAGTGGCGAATTTGACTTGATATCCACAATGCTGACGGTGATCAGGTCGCCCTTTTCACTGCCGGTGATCCGCGGCTCATAGGCATAGGTATGGGGCAGGCCGTTGTAGTAGATATATTGGCAGCCGTCCGACTCGATCACATACCACCTGCCGTCCTCGCAGGTGTCCAGGGCTTTTCGGACTTTGTCCGATACTTCCGCCCGCGTAAGGCGGTTCAGATCCACAACAGCCGGTTCAGTGTTCATGGATGGTGCAGGGGTGGAAACATCGGAACGGCGGGGTGTAATGTTTTCCTCTGCAGTATCGGACAGGGTATCATACAGATCGCCTATGATCCCGGCGGCCTCTTCTGCGGGCAGATATTCTATGCGGATGATTTTGTTGCTGCCGTCGCGTACCAGCCGCAGATCCACAGTCCCCCGGTCGTTATAGTCGAAATTTTCGAAAGAACCGTCAGGGCGCAGATCCATCAGGATGCGGACGCGGGTATTCTGATAATAGTAATCATTTTTAACAGTGACGATACCGTTTTCGTTGTATTCCTCCAGAAGTCCACGGTTTTCCAGATAATCGCTTAAGTAATACTCATCGAAATCCTTCCCGTCATCATCAAAATTAAGATCATCATCAAAATCCAGATCATCATCTAGATTATTATCAAAATCCAGATCATTATCATCTAGATCATCATCAGAATCATAGACATAATCATCATCAAAATCATAGGCATAATCGTAATCAAAATCATAGGCATAATCATAATAAAAATCATCATCAAGACCATAATCAAAATCATTATCATTATAATTATGATCGTCATTATCGTCCGGATGATCGAAACCGTCAGGCGAAGCGGAATAAGACTGCCCATCGGAGGAAGACCAAGCATCCTGAATATCGCCTGCGACCAACAGATAGAGATCCACATCTTCCTGTGAGATCCTGCCGTTTTCAAGCAGAGTACGGCACTGGGATTCCAGATTCCGGACAAGGTTTGGCATATCTTTTTTTCGAAATGAGCCGAAGGTGGAGTAGCGGTCTTTGTAGACAAAAACCAGCTTATAGAAACCGTTTGTAACGTTGGAAAGGGGTTTGTCTGCTTTACCTGCGCCATCCACATAGATGTAGTAGATGGTGTCCTCACATTCTATGCGGTAGTCGGACCGGGACGGTGCGGCAGAGAGAGGAGCGTCGGCAGCGTCAGCAGCGGTATGGCTGTCCGGCGCGGCATAGGCGCCAAGGACTGTTGCGGCACCAAGGAGAAAGCCGGTAACAAGCAGGGTGATAAATTTTATCGGTTTAGAACATTTTTTGTATTGCATAATTGCATTCAGTCTTCCTTTCAATAATTCTTTGCTTTCATGTAAGGTGACAGAGGCCAGTGTATCTTTGTAGGAACCGCCCGCGCCGACGGCATTTACCAGGGTGGTGCCGTAGGATTTCCTTGCATTATCGGAAAGTGTGGCAATAACTCTCTCATCACAGGAGAGTTCGCAGAGTCGGTTGATCTCCCGGCTCATAAGATAGACGCAGGGATTAAACCAGTGCAGGCATACGGTAAGCTGTGACAGCCATTTATAGAACATATCCCGTCTTCGGTAGTGCGTCAGCTCATGCAGAGCAGTATAGTAGAAGTCGCTTTCCGACAAAGAGGTATGGGGCAAAATGATGCGCGGACGCAAAAAGCCGATCAGCAGAGGCGAGGAGACGAGGCTGTTGACGTACAGATCGACAGCGCCTTTTATCCGGTTCTGTTCCATGATATGACCGAAGTTCTCCAACAGACCGATGTCTTCCAGCGGCCGGCTGCCGGCATCAACATATTTGACGAAACTCTGATAGACGGTGAGCTTACGCACAAAAAGAAGCAGGGCGCCGGTCAGCCAGAGGAAAAAGAAAATTTGGCTGTGGTCTCCGACATTTGCTGCATTGTCCGTAGAGACGGTGGACGCGGACGGGCTGTTTTCTGCGGTAGCTGCGTCACGAATAAGATCATCGCTGCTGCCGGCTTCGTGCTTTATGGTGTTGTAGGCAGTCATGGACTGCTCGTTTGGAGATACGGGAGCGGCTGTGCTGTCCGCCCTTCTCATCTCTTCCAGAGAAAAAAGGCTGCCCGCCAGGCTTGTTTCCGGTGTGACCGGCAGCAGCAGCCGCAGGATCACCACAATCCAGATATAGTACTGCCAGCTTTTGCTCAGACGGTTCCTGTATAAAGGGCGAAACAGGAGTAAAAGCAGGATCAGCAGACTTCCCGACAGCGAGAGGGAGAGGATCAATTTCATCAATGCAGTCATGTTAATCGTAGGCTCCTTTCTCGGGCAGCAGGGGTATCATCCCTGCGGTGTCCCGGATTCCGCTTTTTCGAGGATGGTCTGCCAGTGTTTTTTCAGATCTTCATAATCCGAAGCGGACAGCAGGTCCTTTTGGATCAGTGTGGATACAAGCCCCTTGGCGTTTCCTTCATAGACTTTGTCAAGGAAATGTTCGGTCTGGGAAGACTGGTATTCATCGGCGGAGACGATCGCCGTATAACGGTTGCGGTGGCCGATCTTATTTGTTTTGAGAAGTCCCTTATCGATCAGCCGGGAGAGAAGGGTGATGATCGTATTCTTCGTTAAATGCATGTCTCTGGCGGACAGCGACGCGACAATCTCTGCGTAGAGCGCCGAACCGCCATTGCCCCAGATCGCTTTCATAAGTTCCAGTTCATAGTCTGATATCTGCTGCATAGTTTCCTGCCTTTCCTGTGTATGACAGCCGTCCGGTGAGGATAAGAAAAACGGTGCCTGCCGGGGTGTGTTTTAAGAGTACAAATTGTAATCTATAAGTTTAAGATAACAAAATGTACTCTTTGTGTCAAGAAAAATATTTTCCGGATTTTTACCTGTTTTAGATGGGTTTAAAGGGTAAAACAGCTTGACGACTCCGGCAAATGCGATTATGATAAAGGTAAAGAAAACGAGCGAACCGGACATCAGTACTTTAATAATATAGTAGGAAACAGATATTCGCAGGAAAGGAGGACAGTCATGAGTGCGATGACAATTAACGGTGGATTTTTGAATTCTTATTCCCACATTGCCAGCGGCAAGCGGATCAATTCGGCGGCGGATGACGCTGCGGGTCTTGCGATCGCGAAGAAGATGGAACGGGAAGAGACCGGACTTCGTGTCGGCGCCGAGAATGCGCAGGCCGGAATCGGCGCTCTGAATGTGGCAGACGGTGCACTTGACGGTGTGACGGACTATCTGCAGAGGATCAGAGAGCTTGCACTGCGATCCATGAACGGGTTGAACTCTGCCGAGGATAAACAGATCTACCAGAACGAGATCGATCAGTTGAAGGAGGGTATCCAGTCACTGGCGAAAGACACCTCGTTGAATGAGCAGAAGCTGTTGGACGGCAGTATGGCAGATATGGGACTGGCAACGAATCCCAATGGCGGCGGGATGAAGATCCAGATGGCGAATTCCACACTGGAAGCGCTGGGGATCGCCGATCTTGATGTGACATCGGCTGATTTCAGTCTGGATGCCATTGACAAGGCGCTTAAGACGGTAACGTCACAGAGGGGGAATCTGGGAGCCTTTACCAATCGTCTGGAACATACGTTTAATTACAATACGAGAGCGTCCTTAGAACAGCTTGGATCCAGAAGCCGTCTGGAGGATCTGGATCTGCCGAAGGCAGTTTCGGAGAAGAAGAAACAGGAAGTTCTGGTCGGCTATAAGAACTTCATGATGCGGGAACAGATGAACCAGCAGAATTTCATGCTGAGAATGTTCCAGTAGCATTGTATATTTCGATGCCTGCACCTGATTTTTCGCGTGTATTTGTGTTGAAGTCAATACAGCGGATCAAAATTTTGCTTGCATTCGAACAGATCACGGTGTATACTGATTTCTGTGAGATAACTGATTTTATCCGTTCAGGTATCGCACAAAGTAAACATTACAATTTAATCAAATGAATCAAAGAAAAAGTTCTTCGGGGTCGGGTGCAATTCCCTACCGGCGGTATAGTCCGCGACCCGCTGCAGTGTCGATACACAGAATCACGAGAATGCGAAACTGCTGCGGCTGATTTGGTGAGATTCCAAAACCGACAGTAAAGTCTGGATGAGAGAAGAAAAGACAGTGTAACACATGCATGATATGGTTATGTGTTGTATTGTTTGCCTTGTCTATGATCCCCGGAGCCGGTGCTTCGGGGATTTTTTAGAACTTTTTCCGCCGGTAAGAAAGGAGAAAGAAGTAAAATGGGTAACGGATTATTGCAGAGTATTGCGGACAATGTTGTGTTTGTGCTGGTATGTGTGGGGGTGGCAGCGGGATTGTTTGCCATCGCCTATGCGGCGGAGAAGTATGTGCACAAAAGAGACGGTATTACAGAGCGGATCTTAAGCACCAGGAAGATCACCATGATCGGCCTGTTTTCGGCACTGGCGATGATCTTACATATCTTTGATTTCCCGGTGCTTTTTCTGGCGCCCGGATTCTACAAGCTGGATTTCAGTGAGATTCCGGCATTGGTGGGAACCTTTGCTTTCGGGCCGGTGGCGGGGGTGATGATCGAATTCTGTAAGATTCTGCTGAAACTGGTGGTGAAGGGAACGAGCACGGCTTTCGTGGGTGATCTGGCTAATTTCGTGATCGGCTGCAGCCTTGTCCTGCCGGCTTCCATCATCTATATGTTTAAGAAGACCAGAAAGAATGCCATGCTCGCCTGTCTGGCAGGGTCTCTGGTGATGACGGTGTTTGGGACGGCCTTTAACGGCGTATATCTGCTGCCGGCTTTTTCCAAACTGTTCGGTATGCCTCTTGAGGCTATCATTGCGGCCGGAGCGGAGATCAACGGAAATATCAACAACATCACCAGTTTCGTATGTTTTGCGGTGGCGCCGATCAATATCATCAAGAGCGTGGCGGCATCCGGAGTTACACTGGTCATTTATAAGCCTTTGAGCCCGATCTTAAAGCATGCCCATGTTCCGGCCGGGCAGAAGGTGACGGACAACGTGAAGAATGTTACGCAGTAGAAGGAAATTATTCCCCGATAAATGGAATCAGAGCAAATTGAGATCGACCTTTATAGGAAACAGGAAATAAGAAAATCTGCATGGTGGACAGAGCAAGTTCATGATGCAGATTTTTTTGTGATCTTTTTTCAGTGGGCAGAAGTTATTTATCAGGAAAAGGAAAAACGTCGTGCATACAATTAAGATAAGTTTAAGGTTTTAAGAGGTACGTTTTAAGAAATAAATGCTATTTTATTGATGAAAGTTATTTTTGGACAAAGAATGCAATATATTTTGAAGAAAATGGAAGTCTGGGTCCGTTACTGATAATGGAAAACAGTTCGGGACTGACTGCACAAACCCGCAGGTTGAGAAGGAGGCACGGTTATCAGGATGAATGCATTGGTGGAGATCAGGGATATCTGCAAGACATATAATCCCGGTGAGAATGAGGTGAAGGCGCTGGATCACGTGAGTCTGACGATCTATGAGAAGGAATTTGTAGCGATCATCGGGCATTCCGGGTCCGGGAAGTCTACGCTGATGAATATGCTTGGATGTCTGGATGTGCCGACCAGCGGTGAATATTATCTGCATGGCCATGATGTGGCCAGTATGTCGGATGATGAGCTTTCGGATATCAGAAATCAGGAGATCGGCTTTGTCTTCCAGGGATTTAATCTGATCCCCAGCCTGACGGCGCTGGAGAATGTGGAGCTGCCGCTGATCTACCGGGGTGTGGGCAAAAGAGAGCGGATGGAGCTTTCCGATAAGGCGCTGGAAAAGGTAGGGCTTGGCAACCGCAAAGAACACAAACCCTCGGAGATGTCCGGCGGACAGCAGCAGAGGGTGGCGATCGCCAGAGCCATCGCGCAGGCGCCGCCGATCATACTGGCAGACGAACCTACCGGCAATCTGGATTCCAATTCTACCAGAGAGATCATGGATATTCTGAAAAGTTTACATGAAGAGGGACGGACCGTCATTTTGATCACCCATGACAATGATATCGCAGCACAGGCGAAGCGGGTGGTGAAGATCATGGACGGGAAGATCGTGGAAGATTTTTACCAGGAAATATGACAATAGATGTTTCATAGAGGGAGGCAGCCGGAATGGAGGAAAAAATGAGCATGGCGGAAAAGAAGATGGCACAAAACAGCATCACTACAAAAGATAAGGAAGAGACAGGGATGACAGGCATGGATTCACAGGAAACAAAAACAACGCCTGGCGGTATGGCAGCCGGAGTGGAAAGCGGGACAGAGACCGGAAAAGGCAGGAAGAAAAAGCAGAAAGAACCTAAGATAAAGAAGCCGATGGAGAAGGCCAGAAAGAAAAAGATCATACGGCGCAGCATCCTTGGCGGTGTGGCACTGGTGATCGTATTCTTTGTGGTGGCCAATTCGATGGCGGCACAGAATATGGGTCTGATGGTCAGTACAGTATCCGCCACGGTGCAGGATGTGGAGCAGAATCTGAGCACCAGCGGTACGGTCAAAAGCGAGGAGACGAAGACATATTTCGCACCGGTGGCGGTGGAAGTCGGCACAGTGGATGTGGCGGCCGGAGACAGTGTGAAAAAAGGACAGTCTCTGCTGCGGTTTGACGCGGATGCCCTTGCGGAGGCAAAACAGATGGCGCAGTTGAAGCTGCAGGCCAATGAAGGAGGCTACAACAGCTCTATTTATAAGAATAACAAGTACATAGCCGATCTGGGTGAGGCCAACGTGAATCTGGGCGTTCTGGAACAGCAGATCGCGGACAGTGAGAACTATGTGAAAGAACTGGAGCAGAAGATCAATGATAAGAAGGCGGCCATCGCCCATGAGGGAACTCTTTTGCAGATTTCGCTGCTGGACTGGTCGGATAAGCCTGATTCGGAGGAATACCTGAATCTGCAGAAGCTGATCCAGTACAACAGCTACGAGCAGCAGAACAACAAAGAAGTGGCGGCGTGGCAGAAGGAGATTGATACCTATCAGGAGATGATCGCGGCTTACAAAGAGTACCGCTCCGAGATGAAATCCCAGAAGAGCGCGTCCGAGGGCGGCTCCATGGACAGCGGCAGCAGAAGCCAGCTGGAGGCCAACACCGAGATGGAAAAGATGAATAACCAGGATACGCTCACGGCGCTTGCGGAAGTGGAGAACGGTATGCAGTCAGACTTTAACGGCGTTGTCACGGAGGTGGAGATCGTGGAAGGTTCCACGCCGCAGGAAGGGCAGAAGCTGTTGACCGTGGAGAGTACGGAGAAGGTTAAGGTGGAGATCACCGTTTCCAAGTATGATCTGGATAAGATTGCCGTAGGACAGGAGGCGGAGATCAACATTGCCGGAAAAGAGTATAAGGGTAAGGTGAGCAAGATCAACCGGATGGCGACCACCAACGCCAGCGGTGCGGCAGTGGTAGGAGCCGAGGTGGCGATTGAGAATCCGGATGAGTCCATTTTCCTGGGAGTGGAGGCTAAAGTGGAAGTCCATATGGCGACGGCAACAGATGTTGTGACCGTCCCGGTGGAGGTGGTCAATACGGACAGAGAAGGCGATTTTGTATTTGTGGCCGAGGAAGGCATGGTGAAGAAGAAACGGGTTACCACCGGTATTTCTTCGGATACCGATATCGAGATACAGGAAGGACTGACAGCGGGCGAGGCAGTGATCATGACCACCGGACAGGAACTGGAAGAAGGAACGCCGGTGACGGTGCTCCCGCAGAATCCGGGAATGGCGGAATAGGCTGAAAGGGAAGCCGTAACAGGAAAGGTACAGGTTGTAGTAATGGCACAAATATGGGAATACATCAAGATTGCCCTGATGAATATCAAGAGCAACAAAGGCCGCTCCATTCTCACCATGCTGGGTATCATTATCGGTATCGCTTCCGTGATTCTGATCATCTCCATCGGTAACGGTATGCGCAGCGAGATCAATAACGAACTGGAAAGTATGGCGGGCGGACAGGTGGCGCTGTATACGAACGATTCCGTGGAAGGCAATGATGTGGTGTTCACGGACGAAGATTTTGAACTGGTTCAGGAAAAAGTGGAGCATGTGAAAGGCGTTACGCCCCAGTATAGTATGTGGGCGAATGCGGAAGGCAAAAAAGGCAATTTCGAGGCGATCGTGTATGCCGGTAACGAGGCGCTGGAATACTGTGCGGCTACGGAACCGCTGGCCAGGGGAAGATATTTTACCCAGAGCGATTATCTGTCGGCGCACAAGGTGTGTGTGATCAACGAGAGCAGCGCCAGAATGCTTTTCGGGACAACGGACGTGGTAGGCATGAGCTTTGATCTGACGATCTATAACGTGACCCAGGAGATAACCATCGTCGGCGTCAGGGAGGACAGTAAGGCTACGCTGATCTCTGCATTAAACGGCGGCGGGAATCTGCAGATCGAAATGCCGATCTCCACATTGGGAGCCGGGTACACATTCTGGGTGGAAGATTTCAGCCAGTTTTACATAGTGGCCGAGAAGGCAGAGTATTCGGCGCAGGTGGCGGCGGATGCCATCAGACTGATGGAGAGCAGACATAATGTGCGCGGCGAGAATAAGATCATGATGCAGAGCTTTGCCGATGTGCAGTCGCAGTTCGACAGCATTTTAGGCATTGTCACGGTATTTATCTCCTTCGTGGCGGCCATATCGCTGCTGGTGGGTGGTATCGGCGTTATGAATATCATGCTGGTGTCCGTGACGGAGCGTACCAGAGAGATCGGTATCCGCAAAGCGCTGGGGGCAAGAACCCACTCGATCCTGCTGCAGTTTCTGGCGGAGGCGGGTATCATTACGCTGATCGGCGGCCTGGTGGGGATCGCCATCGGATCGGCGGGCGCCGTGGGTATCTGCGGTATGCTGGGATTCCCGGCGGAAGTGAAGGCGACGACGGTACTGTTTGCGGCGGTGTTCTCCTCGGCGGTGGGTATTTTCTTCGGTATCTATCCGGCCAGAAAGGCAGCCAGGTTAAGTCCCATCGAAGCGCTGCGGCATGAATAGAAGAAGAGGATCAGACACTGACAGTTCCCCGGTTTATCCTGTATTTGTTATGGGATATGCCGGGGATTTATGCAAAACGGTGCTCTTTCATTGGCAGGCAAAAGAGCCATGAGTTTTTCTGAATCGCCAAATAGTCAGAATATTCAGAAAAAACTATACATAATAACTGAAAGAAATTGGTAAAAATCACAATATTAAAAAAATAATAAAAAAATAGGTTGAAAAGCCTGAAAATATATGCTACTATATAACTACATCAAAGGAAAGCCAGAGGAAAAAGAGAAAGCTCAAGAGAAACGAATGGCAGGAGCTTGGAAGAGCATTTGGAAGCAAATGACACAGACTTTAGAAAACAGCAGACAATTCTGGTAGAGTGGATGCTTCGGAGAGGAGAGGATTCCATTGGCAAAGGTAATAACCTGACCACAATAAAGTAGATCACTTAACAAATAAATAGAGAAGAAGCTGAGAACAAAATTTTTGTACAGCAAATGTAAGGTTAAGGAACAGTATTTACAATATATGTGAGCAGGGAATCAAAACGGTAACCGGAAAATTTAATGTATGGCATGAAAGGATGCCGGGAAAGAGGAAAAATTGAATATTGAAATAAGTTGAAGCGGTCGTTGTATCTTGCCAGAGAAGGAGATAGAACGGCCGCTTATACTATGCCTGGATGCATTTGCGGCAGGCTGCCCGTAGCAAAGCCGATTCCGATTATAACACTTTATCAAAGCACCACTGTAAAACAGCTCCCGCCGCCTTCTGCGTCCGTAACCTGAATGCTGCCACCGTGGGCTTTTATGATCTCGTAGGCGATGGACAGCCCCAGGCCGAAGTGATCCTTCCGGCTGCGGGATTTTTCCACCCGGTAGAAACGGTCGAATATCCTTTTCTTGTCTGCGTCTGAGATGCCGATGCCGTTATCCTGTACGCTGACGGCGAAGCGCTCTTTATGCCGTGCAAGTGACAGTTCGATGCGGCCCTGATCCGGCGTATAGCTTATGGCATTGTGCAGGAGGATGGCGATCACCTGACTGATGCGCTCCGGATCCACATCGCACAGCGGCAGTGCACCGTCGGGCAGTGTTAACGACAGCTGAATGGATTTTTCCCGGGCCAGCGGTTCAAAGGCTTCGTAAGAATTCATCAGTAATGTGTCCAACTCCGTGGGTTCCTTACTGACAGGGAAGCGGTGGCTGTCCGACTGGGAGAGGGTAAGCATGTCCGTGACGAGAGAAGAGACGCGCAGCCCCTCCTGATAAATGGTCCTGATAAAACCTTCCTGCCGTTCCGGGGATGCGTCACGACAGCATTCCGCCGCCGACAGGATGACAGATAAAGGCGTGCGCAGCTCATGGGAAGCAGCGGCCACAAACATGGCCTGCTTCTGCTGGTTTTCCGCGATGGGTTTTAGCAGGATGCCGGTGAAGAACCAGGCAAAGACACCCAGCAGAATGGTAGCGGCAATGTCGATCAGCAGAAAACGGACGCGCTGCTCCTGCATCTGCAGTTCCAGCCGCTGCAGAGAAGAAAGCACCACCACCTCCAGCACAGAACTGCCCGTACCGAGCTGGATCACACTGCAGAAATACCTTGTTTCCGTTGAGGGAGAGGAGAATTCATATTCGTAGTGGGTAAGGGTGCCGTTTATGCCGTCGCTCACCGTGACGGTGGCATTTTGTTCCGACATTTTGTTCCGGCTGTCGCGGCTTTCCAGAAGGAGCCGGCTGCTGCCGCTGTCTGCAGGATCATTCAGTTGATTAAAGAGAAAAGGGACGCCGTTATCCAGCACAAAGAAACGATAATTCCCCTGCGCTTCCATCTTGGAAAGCCACTCCATGGAAATGACATTCTGCTGTTCCAGATTGGTGGAGATGGTGTTGATATCGTTTTGAAAGGCCTGAAACTGATTGCGGTACAGGCCTTTTTCCGATACATAAAGATAGCAGAGGGACATAACGAACATGATGACAGCGGTGATTCCTGCGCAGAGCAGTGTCAGCCGCAGATGTACTTTTTTAAACATGGTAAAATGAGTTCCTCTCTATTGTGCCGGGGCAGAGCGACGGGCGATAACTGCTATTGCAGCGCATAGCCGATTCCCCGCACGGTCTTGATCTGCAGGCTGCTTCCGGTATTTTGCAGGCGCCGGCGCAGGAAATGGATGTAGTTGTCGAGATTTCCTTCTTCCACGTTGCTGTCCGGGCCCCAGACTTTCATGAGGATCATGCTCCGGGGCAGGGTCTGGCCTTTGGAGTGGAGGAAAATTTCCAGCAGGGCGGCTTCTTTCTTAGAGAGGGTACAGTGTCCGGCGGGGCCGGTGAGAATACTCTCGGCGGCCTGCCAGGTAATGTCCCCCACCGTAAAGGAGTCATCCACCGCCAGTGCGTGGGGCCTTCTGGAAACGCAGCGGATCCGGGCCATCAGTTCCTCGAAGGCAAAAGGCTTCACCAGGTAATCGTCGGCGCCCAGATCAAGGCCGGTCACCTTGTCGGTGAGCGTGCCCAGCGCGGTGATCAGGATAACGGGGGTCTTGATGCCCTTATGGCGGAGGGCAGTCAGGATATCGGTGCCTTCCATGCCGGGCAGCATCCGGTCAAGCAGGATCACGTCGTAAATATTCTGCTCCCCAAGGTACAGCGCTTCTTCTCCGTCCAGACAGGAATCCACGGTGAAATGCTGTTGTTCCAACTGGTAAGTCAGCGTATCATTCAAATGTCTGTCGTCTTCGGCGAGTAAAATTCTCATGCTTAAGCTCCGTTCCATAGATAAGTTTGTCTGGCAGCCTGTTGTGTTCTGTCTGCATCGAACAGCGGTCAGCTGCGTTCTGCTTCATATACCGGCCGGTTGTCTGCGGCAGGAAGAACAATGAACAGGAAGACGCTTCCTACACCCATGCCGCCAAGCAGAACCGCCACAGCGCGATAAGGGATGAGCTGCCCAAGTGCGCCGGCCAGAAACTGGAAGGCTACCCCGCCCACGGCGAACAGTACATTGAAGAAGGCATTGACTCTGGCCCGCATCTGTTCCGGCAGATAGGACTGCACGGCGCTCTCCCGGATGGTAGCGCTGCAGATCCCCAGACTGCCGCAGAAGAAGCGGTTGGCCAGCATGGCCGGATAGGGAAGAAAAAGGAGCGCCATATCTGCCAGGCTGTAGATAAGATAGACGGCTTTCGTGAAAGGGTATCTTTTATTTACGGGTACTTCTTTTTTATATTGCAGCAGACCGCCGAGCAGTCTGCCGGTCATTTCCGAACTGATCAAAAATCCCAGCATCGTTGCGCCAAGATAAGGCTGAGTCTGAAAATAAACCTGTGTGATGATGCTCAGACCGTTGGAGGTTCCCTGCATAACGCTCATGTTGGCGTAGATGTTGCGGATGCCTTTCTCTTTTTTCAGGAAGGAAAAACCTTCCCGGATGTCGGTACAGTACTGGCGTAGTGTATAGGAAGAGGCGGCAGCTTTCTTTGCTTCCCGGATCAGGCTTTCCGTCATCACGGAGCAGAGCGTGATTCCCGTCACGAGAAAGAAGATTCGATCTATGGTCAGATTTTCATAGAGAAAAGCAGCGATCGGCGACATGACGATGATCACCGTTGGGTAGAGCGTGGAACTGACCGCATAACCTTTCTGTTCCATGCCGCGGGGAATCAGGTCGGGATACCAGGACGCGTAGGCGAGACGGTAAATGACGGAGATGGTGCCGACCGTCAAGGTGAACAGCAGGTAGAGCAGAAAGTGAAAGGTGTGCCGTCCTACCCAGAACCCCATGCCTGCATAAACAGCCGCCAGCATAAGATCCATTCCCAGGATCCACTTTTTCTTGCCTGCCTTGTCGATAAAAGGTGCGATGAAGATTGGCAGCAGGACATCCGGAAGTATGCCGCAGATCATGACCAGTGAGGATAAGAAAGCCGACTGCGTCTCGTCAAAGACAAGCAGGCTGACCGGCAGGGTCATAGCCTCTCCGCCGATAGCGGAAAGTACTGTGGCCAGTGTAATACAGGAAAAATCCTTTGTCCAGAGTTTTTTGCTTTTCATAATATTGTTCTCCCATTTTTACTTTCATTCCAAAGCGCTTTAAAAAAGCTCCAAATAACGTAAGGAATCGTACTTATGCTGCAATCTCCTTAATTTCTGCAATAAATTTATAGTATTTGAACATATAAGAACAGCTCATGGAAATTCTGTCTTGCTTTGGCAAAAAGATTCCGATATCCCTATAAGTTTTAGGTGGATATAAATATACTTGTTTAAAAGCAAATGAAAATGATTGCTGTGTGCCATATCCAGCTTCATAAGCAATTTGGATTATTGGTTTATTTGTCTTAACCAGTTTCTCAGCAGCTACTGTAAGTCTGCGGTTTTGTAAGTATTTATAGATGGTAACGCCTGTCTGCTCTGTAAAAACTCGATTAAGATAAAATTTGGAATAACCAATATTTTTTGATATATTGTCTAAGTTAATTTCCTTCTCCAGATTTTTCTCAATATAGTCTATGACTTTCCCTACAACTTCTTTTTGGTCTTTCATGGTACACCTCCCTGCATGCTTACTTATTATAGCAAGTTTAGATGTATCTGTCTTAATAAAAAGTGCTGTTTTGGCACCAGATTTTCTATCAATATGTTAAACTGAGCGCAGCTCCGTTCCATAGATAAATTTGGTTAGTACCTGCTAAATAACGTGTATGTACATCCGGTCAGATAGAAGACGGGTCAAATCCTTTAGCCTTGATCCATTGCCGCAGCCGGTCATTTTCATTGGAGAGCACTTCGTTTTCATTCGAGAGTACTTCATTTTCATTTGAGAGCACTTTATTTTTAGCAGTCAGCTTTTCGAGTTTCTCGGTGGATCGCTTCATCATAAGCTGCATATCGCGCTGGGTACGATAGTAATCTTCCCGGGCTTCGCATTCCATACGGATCCGCTCTTCCTGTGTGAGCTTGTAAACCGTTGACGCTGCTTCCCCGATGGTTTCATTATTCTGTGCAAGCATATGGAGTTCCTCCCATGTTGTGGCTTTGAAGAATCTGGCCCAACAGTCAAGCTGGCATGACCGGTCTTCTTCGGTAGCGAGATCTATACGTGTTAAGTCTAGCACAGAAAGTCTCAGTTTGTCACTATATAAAGAATAATCTTTAACATTTAACAACTGATAGGTTGCATAGAATTCCGGATGCTCTGGAAAAAGTGTGAAATTTAAAAGGCCAATCTGTGTGACAGGTTTTACTTCCAAATAGGAGTCTCCGATCAGCAGGCTGTCAAAAGCCCGGCAGAGATAACTGAGGGAGCGCTCGACCCAGTTGTGTTGATTGATCACCTGGAGTTCCAAATTTATGACATTATTGTCATTCAGGCTGATCTTGATATCCAGAATAAAAGTTTTATCGTTGATGGCAGTACCAAGCACAATGGGATTGGTGATCTCTACAGAATAGACTTTTTCGGGTAAGAGGTGTAACAGAGAGCAGATAAGGCCTTTGAGTACTGCATTGTTATGCTGCAGAAGAGCACGAAAAAGATAGTCGTTGGTCATGGGGATAATGAGGGGACCGGATGTTTTGATCTGTGTCATAGAAGTGTCCTTTCTTTTGTAAGAGATGTTCAGATGTGATAGAAAAGCAGATCTGAAATAAATGAAGTTGCAGGTAGAATTGATCAATTCCCTTAAAGTATAGTAAACGAAATTTCTAATGTCGTTAACTATAGTTTATAGCATGGAAATGGATAGAAAACAATAAAATGTTTTGAAATCCGTGTAGAAAAAATCTGGCCGTATTATTGACAGATTAAATTATAAATACAATATATTGTAGAAATTGAATTTCAAAGTACAGTAATATACAAGATAATGTATTGTATAATTTTATAAATATAGTACAAACGACTTTCTTTAAATTTTTTTGATTTTTAGAGATTAAATAGAGAAAAGGCTGTTAGGATGAAAGAGTGAAGAGGTTAACCGGTGAATGCGGGGGCGGATATGTGGATAAAACGGCATAAATTCTCTGATGAGCAATTTAGTTTAACAAACTGAACAAGTTCAGTTGGAATTTGTGACGCTTCGGCATGAAAAAAGGATGATTACAACTGTGCAGGGAGGTATATGATTTTATGAGATGGAAGAGCTATGACAAGAGGAAACAAAAGAGCAGATGGCTGGCAGCGGGTTTGGCAGCGCTTATGACGATGGCAGCGGTATGCGGCTGCGGCGGTGGAGAAACCGGGAGGAGCAAAGGCGATAAAGCAGACGGATCGGAGGGCACCGTGACCGGCGAAAACGGCCAGTCGGCGAAGTATGGTGGAGACGGTGAGGCCATGGGCAGATATCTGGAAGAGGAGAGCGACCTGTCGGAGTATCTTGAGGGGTATCGGAATCATCTTTTCAGGTTGCAGGACGGGAAGCTGGTCATTGCCGAGCCGATGCAGCAGCTTCTGGTGTCGGAAGATAACGGTGCAACCTGGACATGGGAAGAGAATGACTGGCTTTCACCCCTGATTGAGGAGGGCAATTATATCCAAAGCATTGCGATCGGGGCGGACGGAACGAAGGGTGTTGTCTATACGCTTATGGATGCGGCCGGGGGCATGGCAGGTGACGGACAGGACGAGGATGAGCCGGAAAGCGGCGAAGAACAGGACGGGGATCAGCAGGAAAGTAACAGGAAGCAGGAAGAGGATGAGCCGGAAAGCGGCGAAGATCAGAACGAATCAGACAACGGGCAGCCGGCACAGGATACCGAAGCGGCAGCCGGCGGAGACGGTGCAGAAACGGCAGATGATGCAGCGGACCCGGATGCGTCAGGAGATGAGCCGGAAGACAGCTTCCAGGAATCAGCCGGCAACGAATGGTGGATTTCGCCGAAATACTCAGTGCTCGTCGTGAAACCGGACGGCACGCAGCTTCCTGTGGAATTTCCGGCAGCGGAGGAGGAGTATCCGGTGCATATCTGGATCGCGGACAACGGACGCATCTTCCTTGGCACTTACGGCGATGTGCTCTATGAGGTGAAGGAGGATGGCAGCTGTGAGAGTTTCCTGACACTGGAAAACAGTCCGCAGATGATCGCCTTTCAGGGAAGCCGTATGATCATAGACGGTTACGAGTTTGAGGGTCTTTTGATCTATGACATGGAAACGCAGGAATATATCAGCGATGAGGCGCTGGATACTTTTGTGAAAGAGAATTACGGGGACCGCACTTTTAACGGCGGCAGCTGGTACGATCTGTATTGTTTTCCGGGCGGGGAGGATGTGATCTATCTGGCCGGGAAAAAGGGAGTGCACCGCCATGTGATCGGCGGCGGCGCCATGGAACAGATCATTGATGCCAGCCTTTCTTCCTTCGGCAATCCGGCCAGACATCTGCTGGGGATGGTGACGCTGGAAAACAACGAGTTTATGACAGTTTTTACAGATGCGCGTCTGGTTCGTTACGTCTACGACACCACAGTGCCCACGGTACCGAATGAGACGGTGCGGGCATACAGCCTGACGGATAATGCTTCGCTGCGGCAGGCAATCTCGCTGTATCAGGCGCAGAATCCGGAGGTGTACGTGGAATATGAGATCGGTATGGAGGAAGGAAGCGCCGTCACGAGGGAGGATGCGCTGAAGAAGCTGAATACCCGGATCATGGCGGGACAGGGACCGGACTTTCTGATCCTCAGTGATCTGCCGGCAGACTCTTATATAGAAAAAGGGCTTCTCGCAGATCTTGGCCCTTTGATCGACAGTCTGGAAGGGGAGGAAAAGCTGTTTGACAACGTTGTGGATGCATTCAGGAAAGACGGCAGTCTCTATACCGTTCCCTGCGATGTGAACCTGCCGACGATCCTGTGCCGGGAGAAGTATATAGCGGACGTTCAGGATCTGGAAGATATCGCGGATGCGATGGAAAAGCTGCGGGCCGACAATCCGGGGAAAGATCTGCTGCGGGTCTGTTCGGAAAAGGGCGTGATGAAGACTTTCAGTGTAGGCTATGCCCCTTTCTGGAAGACGGAAGCGGGAGAGCTCGATCTACAGGCGGTGGAGCAGTTTCTGACACAGACGAAGCGGATCTATGACGCGCAGATGGACGGCCTGCCGCAGGAGATCGTGGAGGACTATGAGAGACGGAATGAGGAGTATATGGAATATACCGGAACGCGCTATGAGGATGATACGTATTTTGCCTACGGCATGGACGATATGAACTATACGATGGGATACCGGCAGTTTTTGGCCGGAACGCTGGGCGGCCCTTACGGCTATGCGGAGCTGACAAGCGTACCGCGGACGAAGCAGTTTGCGGATTGCATAAACGTTCCCATGGACGGAAAAGGCGGCAGCGTGTTCTGTGTACATACGCTGGCAGGGATCAGCGCGGTATCGGAGCATCAGGAACATGCGGAAGGCCTGCTTAAGGTGCTGCTGGGTTCGGAAAGTCCGGCGGACGGTTTTCCGGTAAATCGGGCGGCTTTTGAGAAGGAGCTCTATCCGGATGACTATGAATCGCCTGATGTGCCTTATTCGGATATGGCTTATGTGGAGGAAGACGGAAAAGCATACACATGGACCATTTACTGGTTTGACGAGGCGGCGGCGGATGCGCTTCGCAGCCGGATCAGATCGGTGAACAGGGCTTATGTGGAGGACCGGGAGCTGGAAGAGGCAGTCTATCAGGCCGGGACCGCCTACATGCGCGGCGAGATGAGCGTGGAAGAAGCGGTTGCGGATGTGGAGAAGAGCATGTCAATCTATATGGCGGAATAGAGCAGGCCGAGGGCCGGAAGAAGGAAACGGCCGGAAAGAAACGCGGTGCAGATGACAGCGCAGGATGGAGGAGATGTTTGAGCAATGAGTGTGACAAAGCGTAGAAAAAGGCGAAAGGGCGGCTTGCGGGCACATAAGGATAGGCGGGCGTTTCTGGTGTTTTTGGCGCCGAGTCTTGCGGGGGTGGCGGTGTTTGTGCTGATGCCGTTTCTGGATGTGTTCGGCCGGTCTTTCAGGACGGTGGTGACGGGGCAGTTTGTCTGGTTCGAGAATTATAAGACCATCTTTGCGAACCAGGCATTCCAGCTGGCGGTGAAGAATACATTCCGGTTTACACTGGTCTGTATTCCTCTGCTGGTGGTGATCGGGCTGATGATCGCCATGCCCGTCAGTAAGTTAAAGAGTATGGGGACGATCAAATCGCTGTATCTGTTCCCGCTGGCAATGCCTACGGCCACCATTGTGATCGTGTGGAAAATGGTTTTCTATAAACAGGGATTCTTAAACCTGTTTTTGACGAAGCTGGGAGCGTGGACAGGGCTGTGGGGTGAGTTTCATACGGATTACCTGGGGACGGGGGCGGCCTTCTGGGTGCTGGTTTTCAGTTATATCTGGAAAAATACAGGCTACACGGTAGTGCTCTGGCTGGCGGGGATTTTAGGGATTCCGGGTGAATATCTGGAGGCCGCCAGAGTGGACGGGGCCACGGAGCGGCAGTGCTTCTATCGGATCATTCTGCCGAATCTGAAAGGGAGTCTCTACACCATCGTGATCCTCTCCTTCCTGAATTCTTTTAAGATCTACCGGGAGGCTTATCTGGTGGCAGGCGCGTACCCACAGCAGGATATGTATCTGCTGCAGCATCTTTTTAACAACTGGTTCGTCAATCTGGATTTCGATAAGATGGCGGCGGCAGCGGTCTGTGTGGGCGGATTTTTGTTTGTGGTGATCATGCTGCTGCAGAGAATGTGGGACAGCAGGACATAAAGAGAGGATAAGAGACAGCAGAACATAAGGCTGATAACTTTATGGTTTCAGACACAGTGGATATATAGGAAACGAAATTTCTAATGTCATTAACTATAAGAATCAGGAAACAGATCAGGTTGAAAAAGAAAAGGATGTGACAAAGAGATATGGATTTTAGGAAATTGGGAGCAGGGTGGAAAGAACTCAGGCGGGGGATTACGATCTGTCTGCTGTTTGTGCCGACGCTGCTTGTCTGTCTGCCGATCGTACTGCTGGTGACGGGATCGGTAATGGGAAACGGAGAGCTGCGGCAGTATCTGGCGCCGGTGTTCTCGGATGCGCTTACCTATATCAGCTGGAAGCTGGTGCCGGATTATCCTACCTTTGAAAGCTACGGGAAGCTGCTTTTTATGACGCCGCAGTTTTTTGTGCTGTTCTGGAATTCCATGAAGATGGTGGGCTGTATTCTGCTTGGGCAGCTGGTGATCGGGGTGCCGGCGGCATGGGCCTTTGCGGTCTATGAAGTGCGGGGGAGCAGGGCGTTGTTTGTCCTTTATGTGGTGTTGATGCTTCTGCCCTTTCAGGTGACCATGCTGTCCAGTTATCTGGTTTTAAACCGGCTGGGAATGCTGGACACGCCGGCAGCGGTGATTTTGCCGGCAGTGTTTTCCACGTTTCCGGTGTTTCTGACCTATGGCGGATTCCGCTGTATTCCCGTGCAGCTGTTTGAGGCGGCGCGGATCGACGGTGCGGGCGAGTGGCGTATCTTCTGGAAGCTGGGGATGCCGCTTGGCAAAAGCGGCCTGCTGTCGGCGATGGTGCTGGGCTTTCTGGAGTACTGGAACATGATGGAACAGCCGATGGCATTTCTGGAAAACAAGGCGTTGTGGCCGTTGTCCCTGTACCTGCCGGAAATTACCTGGGCGCAGGCGGGATATGCCTTTACGGCATCCATCATTACGCTGATCCCGGCGGTTTTCGTGTTTGTCTGGGGACAGGATTATCTGGAGCAGGGCATTATTTTTTCCGGTTTGAAAGAGTAATGTAAGGGCGGTCGGTAAGAACGACAGCGGTTGATAAGAAATGAAAAATAAATGCAGCAGGAGGAGATAACGTTGGAGGATAAGAGGAAGAAAAAAATCGTGACGGGATTCATGGTATTTCTGGCGGCTATGTGGCTGTGTACCGTGATCTCGAAAAGCATCTATGCATCCAGGCTTCCGATTGTTTCGACGGAATCCATTGAAAGTAAATATGTGGAGCATGTGGTGAATGTGGACGGTATCGTGGTGGCGGGAGAGAAGAATCCGGTCACGGCGCTTGGCGGTCTGCGGGTGGAGCGGCTTGCGGTGCAGGTAGGAGACCAGGTGGAAGAGGGGGATGTGCTTTTGGCCATTGATCTGGAGGATCTGGCGTCTATTATGGAAGAAAAGCAGAATGCCATCGCCAGGATTCAGACACAGGTAGATACGATCTTGGCCAATGAAGAGCTGGCAAGGCAGCGGAAGGCGCTGGAAGAACAGCGTGCCAGAGAGGATTACGATGAGCTGGCAAGGCACGAGGATACGCTGGTGGGCCGGGCGGCGGAGGCTTACAGTCAGATCAAGGACGAGATAGGGGAACAGCGGGAAGGCTCTTTTACGGAAGACGGCGAGTATATCAGCGGTGCCGCCGATGAGGAACTGGAGGATGCGCTGCAGCAGGCGGCCTATGCGGAAGCGGATGCCAAATGGCAGAGGGATTCGGCGATGAAGGATGCCGGCCGGAAAGTGGAAGATATTCTGGCGCCGGAGAATGAGGATGCCACGCTGGAGGTAAGTCAGCTGGAGCTTGCCGATCTGCGGGCGGATCTGGCGCTCTATCAGGAAGTAAAGAATGCAAACGGGGAGATCAGGGCGGAACATGGCGGCATGGTTACGGATATTTTCATCACGACGGGCGGCAGAACATCGGATTCGGCGGTGATGCTGCTGGCCGATGATTCCGTGCCCTGCCAGTTCAAGACTACGCTGACGCAGGAACAGAAGAAGTACGTGGGGTTAAACGATACGGTGTCCTTAAAGCTGGACGGCAGCAGTAAGGAAAAGGAAGCGGTCATCGACTATCTGGCGGAGAGCAGTTCTGCTCCCGGCAGCTATGAGGTGTACATCAATCTGCCGGAAGGAACGGGGGTGCCGGGGATGTCAGGCACGATGAGCCATGTGGAGTCGGGAGAGAAGCGGCCCTGCTGTGTGACGCCCGCCGCAGTGACGACGGTGGAAGGGCGCAGTCATGTTTATGTGGTCAGAGAGCGGGAAGGTATTCTGGGTATGGAATACTACGCGGAGCAGGTCAGCGTGCGGATCGCGGATCAGAATGACTACTTTGTGGCGCTGGAGAATGCGCCGCTGGATCAGGAGGACAGGATCATTATATCTTCTACCAAGGCGCTTGAAAATGGGGAGATTGTCAGGCTGTCGGAGTAGGATAAGATAAGTCATTGAGTATGGTATTGGCAGTTCGGGGAGGCCTGCGCAGCAGCTGTGCAGGCCTCCCCGAAGATTACAGCTTCCCGCACAGATACGCGTAGGCGTTCAGGATCGTAGCGGAGCGTTTTCCGGCGATGAAATAGTAATCCATCTGTACTTCCTGTTGTGCACAGAGGTAGGTGCCGTAGGTTGGCAGATCGCAGCAGATCACCGGGCTGTCGGCGGCCAGAACGATGCCGTATCCTTTCTCGGAAAGCAGGAAGGGCAGCGTGCCGGAAGCGGTCACAGCCTGTGGTTTTTGGCCTGGCGCCATGCTGTTATGTGCGTTGAAGACAGTCTGGTCTTTGTGAGAGATATATCTGGCGGTTTTGCGGATGTTCATGCCTTTGGTCTCTCCGGCTCCCATAGCGTAGACGGTCTCGTTTTTGGGCCAGTCGGGGTAGAGCCAGATTTTCATCCGGCCGCCGGCAGCCCCTTCCAGCTGCCGGCACTCTTTGTTCCGCTCCGCAAACAGCAGTTTCTTATCCCGCGTCATAAAGCGGATGGCGCCGCTTGTCTTATCTGTCTGCACAAGCAGCTCGTCGGTCATCAGGTCTATGGTGGTGGCAGATTCTTTGTACATCCAGGTGCGCTCTGTCCTGCGGACGGCGATGGCGGGATGGAAGCGGTCTTCAATCTGTCCGCTCTTTGCAAAAGTGACCCGCACGATGGCGCTGCCCACGGGACTTAGGCGCAGTACACCGTAACGGCTGTGAAGATAGAGGCCGTCCGGCTGCTTTGCGCTCCAGCGCACGGCCAGATCGATCCTGCCGTGGCCCGCCGGGCGCAGAATCTCGGTGGCAGGCATATCGCCGAATTCCGGGAAGGTGTCCTGCATCACAGGGGCGTTGTTCTCCGGTTTTGGCAGGGCAGGGTTCTGTTTGGCCAGGGTGTGCGCAGCACGGCGCTGTAGTGACCTGCCGGATTTTCTCTGTTCGGCGGACAGGGCATGAGGAGCGCGGGTGGTGTCTGCGGTCCCGGTTCTTGTCCCGGCGCTTTTCCGGGAAGTGGTATGAGCTGTTCTGACAGGTGCGGCGGAAGAAAGCGGGCCGTTTGCAGCGGGCGCCTTGTCTGCCGGAAGTGGATGTTCCGGCACGGGATCCGTGATCAGACCGGTCAGATTTCCGGTGTGCAGGATGCAGAGCTCATGCAGGGCGCGGGTTGCGGCTACGTAGAGCAGCTTCGCATGGCCGTCCTCCACGGGATAGTCTTCCCGTGTGGGATTTAAGAGCAGTACGGCGTCAAATTCCAGTCCCTTGGTATAGTCCACCGGCAGAACCATAATGCCGTTGCCGAAGACTGCCTTCTCCGGATCGCTCTCGATACCCTCCAGCCAGGCGGACAGCTCACCGGCGGTCTTTGCGGCATCGCCTAAGCTGCGGCAGATCACGGCAATGGTATCCCAGCCCTTTTCCCGCCAGCCGCGGCAGGTGTCGGCCACGGACCTGATGAGGGCAGGCCTGTCCGGCAGCTGTCTTGTCTGTACCGGATTGCCATGACGCAGGACGGGCTCCACCGGATAGACGAAGAAACGGCCGTGGCGCAGGATGCGGGTGGCAAAATCGGAGATCTCCACCGTGTTACGGTAGCTCTTTTTTAAGAGCCCGAAGGTGTCGGCGGGGGCGGGCAAGAGCAGTTCGCGCAGCGCTTCCCAGTCGTTTAAGCCGTAGCCGAAATGGATGTTCTGGGAGACGTCGCCCATCACCGTATAGGTACAGCCGCGGATGCAGGCGTGCAGGACGTGGTAGGCCATCATGCCGAAATCCTGTGCTTCGTCGATGACGATATGGTGCGCCTCGCTGATGACTTCCGTCTCCTTGACCCGTTTGTAGAGGTAGGCCAGTGCGGCCAGGTCGTAGACGTCGAAGGCGGTGTCCGGGATGGCGATCGTTGCGCCGTCTGCATTCTGTTTTACCAGAAAGTCATGATAAAGTTCATAGATTGACTTTTTCCAGACATTGGCGCCGTAATGCCGGCGGTAGGCTTTGAGGATGGCTTTCTTCTCCGGGTCCGTGTATTTGATGCCTTTGCCCAGAAATTCTTCTTTGATCTTATTGCGCAGGCGGTCGTTCAGCATGTTGATCTTGCTCTGGATGGAGACGGTGGGATTCTGCCGCAGGTAGCGTTCCACGGCTTCGCCTTCCAGCAGGCAGACAAGGTCGCAGGGGTTGGTTTGGCCTCCGGTGGTGTCGAATACGCCGAACTTACCGTCCAGCAGGCCTTCTACGAACTGTTTCGGGTTCAGGTAGACGGATTTACAGGAGATGGTGCGCTCTTCCAGCCGGCGGCAGTAGTCTTCCAGTGCCTGGAACCAGACGGCGCTGCCCTTGATGCTTTCGTCAGCGCCCGAATCTGCCGATCCGGAAGAAGAGGCGGCGGAGGGCACGGTCCGGTTCACACTTCTGATGGTATATTTCTCTTTATCCCAGTCTTCATACAGAAGCCTTACGAAAAGCTCTTCCATGGTCATCTGGCGCACGCCGTAGACGTCCAGATCCGGCAGGACGCCCGTGATATAATCCAACAGGATGCGGTTGCTGCCCACGATATAGAAATCATCGGGGCGGAAACGGTCCTCGTAATTGTAGAGGATATATGAGATTCGGTGCATGGCTACGGTGGTCTTGCCGGAGCCTGCCACGCCCTGCACGATGATATTGTGGTAGGGTGATTTACGGATGATCTCATTCTGTTCTTTCTGGATCGTGGCAACGATCTCACTTAACACGGCCTGCTTGTTTTTGGCCAGATATTTGGTGAGCAGGTCGTCGTTGGCGATCACTTCGCTGTCGAAATAGTCGAGCAGCTTACCCGATTCGATCTCGTAGGTACGTTTCAGCTGCAGGTCGATGGCGATTTTGGCCTCACCCGGTGCCTGGTAGCTGCATTTTCCAAGGCCGTTTTCGTAGTAGACGCCTGCCACGGGAGCGCGCCAGTCAATGACGATCTGGTGAGTGGAGTCTTTGGCGATGCCGCCATTGCCGATGTAGAGAGATTCCGTCTTGTCAAGGGATTCGTCATGAAAAATGATCCTGCCGAAGTAGGGCTTGTTCTGCGCCTTTTCATTTCGCTGCAGGGCGCGCTTCATATGGTCGTGCAGGGTGACGGTATTGTTGAGGATGGTGAGGACTTCTGCGTCATTGTCATGATAATGGGCAAGCATTTCGTCGATATCTTCCTGCATCCTTGCAACTTCTCGCCCATAATGGGAGAGATTGTCCTCCACGACGGCAAGCGTCTGTTGCAGGTAGGCTTCTTCGGCCTTCCGAGAAGTGGCTGCGTTCGTCTGGGTTGGTTTTGTGCTCATGTGTGACCTCCTGTGTTCCGATGCCGGACAAATGATAGTAACAGTTCAGCCCAGCACTTTGCATTTACTGCAAAGTGCGTGAGAATGCGTAAATTTTGCCAAAGGAATCTGCCCCTCGCCACAGGCGACTTGGAATGGGCAGATTCCGTAACAGAGAAGCCGAAGGCTGAACTGTTACCTATTGTAAGGAAAAAGAGAAAATATTACTAGACTTTTATTTTCCGATGTGATAAAGTGGATATTAGAGTTGTGCCTGAAATAAATGTTCTTAATATAGTCAACAGAAGTTCACTTTTTGGGAAAACAGTGCGGAATAAGTGCACCTGCAGATTCGGATCAAAAGGCGGGATCTGTCATCTGTTTTTCTAAGTATCTGCGAAGATCGTTCATGATGTTTGTCTCCTTTCCCGGGTTCTGTGCTCATAATCGGCTTTGTATTGTCTGGGCCGGTTTTCGTTGAGCGCGTGGTAGTCAAACACAGTTCCCTTTCTTATAAGACATTCCTTTTTTGATAGAATATCAATAGTTTTTCATTTTTTTGTTGCAGATGTTACTTTATTGCTTTTCGGGAGAATGAAATCTCCGTCTGGGTGATTGGAAGCGGGAAGCGTTCCGGTTACAATAGACTCATAAGATACGGAAAGAAAAGGGGGATGCGTAAATGGCGGCGATCAGGCTTAGGATTTACGATCTGAGAAAAGCAGGGCAGATGAGTCAGAAGGAGCTGGCGGACGGGGTCGGCGTTTCCGTGCAGACGGTGAGCAAGTGGGAGAACAATGTCTGTATGCCGGATATTGCACTGCTGCCGGATATCGCGAAATTTTTCCGGGTGACGGTGGATGCGCTTCTGGGGCTTGTGCCGCTGGCCGGAGAAGAGTATATACCGGTTCGGAGCGGAGAAAAGGATTACTGGGAGGACAGGCTGGCCTATCTGAAAGCCAGCAGGCGGGCGATGTGGAACGAGGATTATCTGCGCTTTCTGGTGGAGCAGGTGTGGAAGATCGACAGGCCGGTGGACGTGCTGGACTGCGGCTGCGGCTTCGGATATATGGGCCGGATGATGCTGCCGCTTCTGCCGGAGGGCAGTACTTACACGGGGATTGATTTCAGCGCCAGCCTGCTGCAGGAGGCAAAGCGGCTTTTGGGACGGGAGAGCTGGCAGTGCGAGTTTATCTGTGATGATTTTCCGTCGCATGAATTTCACAGGCATTATGACGTGACGATCAGCCAGTGTGCCATGCGCCATGTGAACGATCCCCGGGCGTTCCTGCGAAAGATGGTTGCGCAGACGAAGCCGGGTGGTCTGGTGATCGCCATTGATGTGAACCGGGAGCTGGAGAGCGACGGGCTCTATATAGAAGGCCTGGAATACGCCGGACTATGCGACCGCATGGGATTTCGTAAGATGTGGGAGAAGGAGCGGCAGTGCCAGGGACGGGACTACGCCATCGGTATGCGGCTTCCTCTGATGATGTGAGAAGAAGGGCTTGCGGATGTGGACGTGCGGATGAATGACCGCGTGTCGCTGATCTGCCCGGAGCGGGAGGATCATGAGGAGATGCTGGCCTGTTTGCTGGAGGAAAAAGGCTGGACGGAGCGTATCAGCGCCGAGGCGGAGGAAGAGACCGTGCGCGGGTTTATGAATCACGGTATGGACCGGAAAGAGGCGGAGAGTCATTGCCGCAGGCAGCGGAAGATCCAGCGGTATGCGGCGGAGAACAGAGCGGCGCTTAGATGTTTGCATTATCGGGGGCTGCTGGTGAGTTATGGGTGGAAGAGAAAGCCCGATGCAGCTGCGATATAGGCAGCATAAAGGAAAGAAAAACAAAGCAGGAGGAAAAAGAAAATGGGAATTGTGATCAAAAATGCGTTGGCGGTTCTGCCGGAAGGGGCAGAGGATGTGGTACGGGAGACGGGTATCTACGTGGAGAAGGACAGGATCGTGGGGATCGGACAGGCGCCGGCGGGATTTCAGGAGGAAAAGGTGATTGACGGGACGGATAAGCTGGTGATTCCCGGTCTGGTCAACTGCCATACCCATTCTTACATGTCGTTTATGCGGAATGTGGCGGACGATCTGTCCTTTATGGACTGGCTGTTCGGCACCATTGACCCGATCGAGCAGCAGATGACGGATGAGGATACGTACTGGGGTGCGAATCTGGCCATCATCGAGATGATGAAGAGCGGGACGACCTGTTTTAACGATATGCAGATGAACATCCATCAGACGACCCGGGCGGTCAGGGAATCCGGGATGCGGGCGGTGATCAGCCGTGGGCTGGTGGGCAGCGGCAATGATGAGGGCGGACAGATGCGGCTGCGGCAGGCTTACGAGGAGCGGGACGCGGCGAAGGACTGTGACCGGTTGTCCTTTGTGCTGGGGCCCCATGCGCCATACACCTGTGATGAGGCATATCTGAAAATTGTTGCCGAAGAGGCGAAGAAGAACGGTATGGGCATCCATATCCATCTGTCGGAGAGTGAGAGTGAGATCGGACAGATCAGGGAGAAATACGGCTGCAGTCCGATCGCGCTGGCAGACAGATGCGGCCTGTTCGATGTGCCGGTCGTTGCGGCCCACTGTGTGCAGATCGACGAGGCGGACATGGATATTCTGAAAGCAAAAAATGTCAGCGTAGTGACCAATCCGGCCAGCAATATGAAGCTGGGCAATGGCTTTGCGCCGGTGGCCGGTATGCTGGCAAAGGGGATTAACGTCTGTCTCGGCACGGACGGCGCCGCCAGCAATAACTGTCTGAATATGTTCCATGAACTGAGCCTGCTTACGCTGATCCATAAAGGCACGGGCAGAACACCGCAGTGCGTCAGCGCCAGGGAGGGCTTTCGCATCGCGACGATGAACGGCGCCCGGGCGCTTGGTATGGAGAAGGAGATCGGCAGCATTGAAGTCGGAAAAAAGGCGGATCTGGCGATCCTTGATCTGAATACGCCTTCGCTGACACCGAGAAATAACCTGATCGCAGGCCTGTCTTATTCGGCGAACGGGTCGGAGGTAGAGACCGTGCTCATCGACGGTAAGATCACCATGGAGAACAGGAAACTTATGACCGTCGATGAACAGCTTGTGTACCGGAAGATTCAGGAGATCATCGAGAGGATGGGGCTGGATAAGAAAGTATATTAAACAGTCGGTGACCGGTATCATCCCGGCAGCCGCACGACGAACACACTTCCGCAGGGCAGATTATCCTGCACGGATATCCTGCCGTGGTGGGCGGAAATGATCTCATAGGCGATGCTTAAGCCAAGCCCGAAGTGCCCTTTGGTGCTTCGGGATTTTTCTGCCCGGTAGAAGCGGGAGAAGATGCGCTTCTTATCGCTGTCGGGAATGCCGACGCCGGTGTCGCTGACGGTGATCTCGAAGAGATTTTTTCTGTCCTGACGGCAGGTGAGCGACAGTGTTACAAGGCCGTTTTCCGGTGTATAGCTGACGGCATTGTGCAGCAGGATGGAGAGCACCTGCGCGATGCGGTCGGGATCGCAGGATAAGCGCGGCAGCGGCACATCCGGCAGCGTCAGGGAGAGGGTCAGCTTCTTTTGCCTGCACAGCGGTTCAAAGGCTTCGTAGGCATTGGTACACAGGGTATCCAGCTCGACTTCCTTCTTTTCGATGAGGAAACGGCCAGAGTCGGAGTGGGCCAGAGTCAGCAGATCGTCGATCAACGTATTCATGCGCCGGCCCTCCTTGCGGATGGTTTGGAAGAAACCGGCCTGCTCCTGCGGGGTGGCGGTGATACAGCATTCGTTGGTGGCCAGGATGGCGGAAAGGGGCGTGCGCAGCTCGTGGGAAGCGGAAGCGATAAACTGCATCTGGTTCTCGTGGTTCTGCTGCAGCGGTCTTAGCAGTCTGCCGGTAAAGAACCAGGAGAAGACGGAGAAGGCCAGAGCCGCCAGCAGGTCAAGCAGCAGGAAAAGCAGCCGTTGATGGGTGATCTGTGCCTGCAGTCCGGCCAGCGGATTTAAGATCAGGATGCGGGAGTGGGTCTGACCGCGTTCGATGTCGATGAGGCTGCTGTAATAGTGCTCCCCTGTGGAAGGCGAAGTGAACTCATATTCGTCATGATGAATGCCGAAATAGTTGCTGCTATAGGAGATGACCGTTTCGGATGCAAACATCATGTCATAGGCCTGCAGACTTTCCGACAACAGATATTGACCGGATGAGTCATTTGTAGAGCCTGTATGGTTGGTCCCTTTTGTACCGGCTGCCTCAGTTTTTAGGGTATTGTAGAGAAAAGGTTTATCGTTGTCGGTGACGAAGATCTGATAGGCATTTCTGGCTTCCAGTCCGGCCAGCCACTGCATGGAAATATAGGTGGACTGTTCCAGGCTGGAAGCGATCGTGCTGATGTCGTTGCGAAAAGAGGCGAAATGGTTTTTGTAAAGGCTGTTTTCGGATACCTGCAGGTAGAGCAGGGACATGAAGATCATGATCGCGGTAGTCGTACCGGCACATAATAAGGTAAAAAGAAAATGAGCTTTACGGAACATGCGGGAATCCTTTCTGAGCGCTTTTTATACAGGCATTGCTCTTTTAACTGATGAACAGGCCATACCCTACACCGCGCACGGTCTTGATCTGCAGCGTGCTTTCTACGGATTTCAGGCGGCGGCGCAGGAAATGGATGTAGTTGTCCAGATTGCCGGTCTCCACATCGCTGTCCGGGCCCCAGACTTTCAGGAGCAGGGTATCCCGGGCCAGTGTCTGCCCTGGAGTATGCAGGAAGGCTTCCAGCAGGTCGCCCTCGTGCTTGGAGAGTGTGCAGGTGCCGGAAGGGCCGGACAGGCACATGTCGCGGACGGCCCATGAGATATCGTGGTAAGTAAGCCTGCCGTCTGTCTGTCCGCTCAACATCAGAGAGCGTCTGGTAACGCAGCGGATTCTGGCCAGCAGTTCTTCAAATTCAAAAGGTTTCACAAGATAATCGTCGGCGCCCAGATCCAGCCCCAGGATCTTATCTTTCAACGCACCCAGCGCCGTGATCAGGATCACGGGAGCGGTGACGCCATGCCTGCGCAGGGAGGAGAGCACTTCGGTCCCTTCCTGAAAGGGCAGCATACGGTCCAACAGGATCACGTCGTAGATATTCTGTTTTCCATAATAAAGAGCATCTTCTCCGTCGTAGCAGCTGTCTACATTATACCCCTGTCCGGTGAGCTGCCAGGTCAGGGCTTTATTCAGATCCCGGTCGTCTTCCGCCAGTAAAATACGCATGTGAAATTCTCCCTTCAAATTTTCTTTTTTTATGATACCACAGGATTCTTTAAATAATCTCTAAGAATTTCTTAATATGTTTAGAGATTTCTTAGAGATTATTCTGATAAGATGCAGTAAAAGGGAGCAGGCTGAGAGAGGGAGGAAGGTTTTGGCGATGAAGAAGATGTGTTTGCGAAAGACAGTGAGTTTCCTGCTGGTTCTTAGTATGATCATGGCACTGGCGGGCTGCGGCAGTGGAGATCCGACAGCACCGGGCAGTGGGGCGGATACCGATAGCGGTATTGATGGCAGCGGCAACATGGATCCGGTATCCGGAGACGTGGGAGACGCGGAGTCAGACAACACAGCAGCCATGGGACGTTACGTGGAGAAGGAGCTTGACCTGACGGAATTTTTGGCAAACAGCGACGGCAACAGAGGACTCCGCAGGCGCTTAGACGGCAGTCTGGTGATCTTAAGCACGATAAGCGGCCTTGTGGTATCCGAAGATGAAGGCGCCACCTGGCAGGCGGAAGCGCCGGACTGGTTTCAGGCCATGAAGCAGGAAGAGAAATATATCATTGATATGGATATGGCGGCGGACGGCACCATGGCCGTCCTGTATAACAGCGGCGGGGTGGAGGAATATGCCCCTGCGATGATGCTGGCGCTGCCGGACGGTACGCAGGTGCCGGTGGAAGCGGAACTGACGGAGGAGGAGAGCAGTTTCAGTACGCTGGCCGTTTCCGAGGAGGGCAGGATCATAGTCGGTACGGCGTCGGAGACTCTGTATGAGATCCATACGGACGGCAGCGCAGAGAAGTACCTGACGGTGGAAGAGCGGCCGCAGTGGATGAAAATACAGGACGGTCTGCTCTTTATGGACAGCGAAGTCGGCGATATGCCGGTGATCTATGATATGGAAGCGGAAGCCTGGGTGGAAGATGATGTGCTGCAGGAGTTTGCGGCGGCCAATTATGGCGACCGTTATTATAACGGCTACACCTTCCAGAACATGTACCTCCTGCCTGGTGAGGAGCAGACGGTCTACACCATCGGTGGCAAAGGGATCCACCGTCATGTGATCGGCGGCAATATGATGGAACAGATCGTGGACGGGAATCTGTCCATGCTGAGCGATCCAAACCATACCATCAATTCGGCCATCCGGTTGGAGGGGGATGAGTTTCTGGTACTTTTTGCCAACTGTAAGCTGATGCGCTTTACCTACGACCCGGATGCCCCGGCGGTGCCGGAAAATATGCTCAAGGTCTACAGCTTGAGGGAAAGCGATGACATGCGGATGGCCATCGCCGGCTTCCAGTCTCAGAATCCCGATAGTTTCATCTCCTATGAGGTAGGGATGCCGGAGGGGGCGGCGGTAACGAGGGAAGATGCGTTGAAGAAGCTGAATACCCAGATCATGGCCGGTACGGGGCCGGATCTTTTGATCATGGATGATCTGCCGATCCGCTCTTATGTGGAAAAGGGGCTTCTGGCCGATCTGACGGAGTATCTTGCACAGTACAGTGTGGAGAATGCGCTTTACGATACGATCATCAATACGATGAAAATAGACGGTAAGGCCTATATGGCGCCGGCCACGGTCAGTCTGCCCATGATGGTAGGGGAAGAACAGTATGTGTCGAATGTGACGAGCCTGTCAGATCTGGCGGACCGGATTGAGGCGAGACGAAAAGCGGATCCCGGACAGGATATCATCGGGATGATCAGTGAGCGGGGCGTCCTGAAACGCTTCGCTCCGGTGAGTGCGCCGACCTGGATCGACGGGGACGGCCGGATCGACAGGCAGGCGCTGGGGGAGTTCCTGGAGCAGTGCAAGCGGATCCACGGGGTACAGATGGAAGGGCTTGCGGCGGATGCGATCGCCAAGTACGGGGATAGGGACGCCAATCTGCTGGCGTATTACGGGATGGACGCGGATCTTCTGGAATGGCGGGTGACACACGACTTTTTCGAGGTGCTGACAGGGGAGATGGCTATGGCCTCCGGCTGGGTGGAATCTGCCGCCGACTGGCGGGAAGTGGTCTCCATCAACAGGGCGGACGGCTTTCAGCAGTATGCGGCAGCAGAGATGAAAGGGCAGTGCAACGGTGTATTCAGGCCGAACACATTGCTGGCGCTCAGCGCGGCTTCCGGGAAAAAAGATGCTGCAATGCGGTTTTTTGATTATTTCCTCTCGGCGCAGGCGCAGAGCAGTTATGACGGACTGCCGGTGAACCAGGAAGCTTTTGACATACAGTTTACGCCGCAGGAAGAGTATCTGGCAGAGGATGGAGGATACAGCTATCTCTCCATGAGCAGTCAGGACGGCACGAGACTGGAGTATGTGGTGTACTGGCCCGGTGATGAGCAGATCCTGGCCCTGAAAGAACAACTGGGCCATTTACAGACCGCCTATCTGCCGGACAGCGTGTTGGAAGATGCCGTGTTTGAACAGGGGGTGGCTTATATGCAGGATGAACTGTCGTTGGAACAGGCGCTTGACGGGATCGAGCAGAAAGTTTCCATCTATATGGCAGAATAATGATAGAAGAAAAAGCCAAAACGTAACGGTACAGTTATCTGTACTGTTACAGGATTCATAGAAAGGAAGAGGAGAATATGTTGAAAAGGAATCTGAAAAAAGCGTTCAGCCTTCTGCTTGCGGCTTCCATGGTCTTTGCCATGGCGGGCTGCGGCACGGGAGGTGCAGGAAGCGGAGAACAGGAAACGAACGGCGGCATGGACGCTGCCGGGGAAAAGGAGCAGGACGGTACGGCCGGAACGACCGGCGGGGACGGTCCGGTGGCCATGGGCCGGTATGTGGAGGAAGAGATCGACCTGTCCGAACAGCTGCAACAACCCAGCAGCATGAGCAGGCTGGCGGACGGCAGCCTGGTGATCATGGACAAATCCGCAGGGATGCTCGTATCGAAAGATGAGGGCGCAACCTGGACGGCAGAAACGCCGGACTGGTTTGCCGAACTGAAAGCCAATGAAACTTATATCAGCAACATGTACATGGGGCCTGACGGCACGGCAGCGGTGATTACCGCGGAGAGCAGCGGGGAAGGCGACGACGTGACTTTTATCCTGCGTCTGTCTCTGTACCTGCCGGATGGCACACAGGTTCCCGTGGAGAAGGAGATGACCGAGGATGAGATGTATTTTAAGCAGGTGGCCTTCAAGGAAGACGGAACCATTTTGGCCAGTACTTACAGAGGAGTCTACGAAGTGCAGCAGGACGGCAGCTGCGAGCAGATTCTGACGTTGGACTATAATCCCCAGTGGATGTGGGTCAGGGATAACCTGCTTGTGGTCGATAACGACTGGGGCGAGCAGGAGATGCCCGTGCTCTATGACCTGGAGGCGGGGACGGCCTTTGAGGATCAGGTGCTGACGGAGTTTATGGCGGAAAATTACCCGAGCCGCAGCTTCAACGGCACGGATTACTGCGACGTCTTTCTGCTGCCCGGCGAGGACGGGACAATCTACGTCACCGGCAGCAAGGGGATTCACCGTCATGTGGTCGGCGGTAATATGATGGAACAGATTGTGGACGGCAGCCTGTCCATGCTCAGCAATCCGCACTACCTGATAACCGATATGATGCAGCTGGAGGGGGATGCTTTTCTGGGACTTTTCGTAGGAAACAAGCTGATTCGGTTTACCTACGATCCGGATGTGCCATCGGTGCCGGAACAGGTGGTCAAACTCTACAGCCTGCAGGAAAATGCGAATATCAGACAGGCGGTCTCCCGCTATCAGGTACAGCACCCGGATGTATTCGTGTCCTATGAGGTGGGTATGGGCAGCGGGGATTCCGTCACGAGAGAGGACGCCATCAAGAAGCTGAATACCCAGATCATGGCCGGGGAAGGACCGGATCTGCTGGTGATGGACGATCTGCCTTTTGATTCTTATGTGGAAAAAGGCATGTTGGCGGATCTGACCGATTATCTGGCGCAGTACAGCGCGGAGGAACCTCTTTTTGACAATGTGATCGAAGCGCTGAAAAAGGACGGCAAGGCCTATGTGGCGCCGGCCACGATCGGTATCCCGCAGATCGCAGCGGCGGCGGAAGGCATGGAGAATGTGAAGGATCTGTCAGATCTGGCAGACGTGATGGAACAGCTGCGGCAGGAACATCCCGGCGAGAGCATCATGGGCATCGGCGGTGCGGCGGCACTTTTAAAAAGGCTGGCAGCCACCAGTGCGCCGAAGTGGATCACGGCGGACGGCAGTATCGACAGAGAGGTATTGCAGGAATATCTGGAACAGTGTAAGCGGATCTATGATATTCAGATGGATAGTCTGGATCCGGAAATGGTGGCAACCTATGAGGAAAGAATGGGAAGGCTGGCAGAGTATTACGGCGTCGGCATGGAGCAGATTGACTGGGAAGCCTATCTGGATCTTATGTCCTATCTCGGCAAAGAGCAGTATATGATGATCGGATGGATGTGTGCCCAGTACGGATATCTGGAACTGGAATCCCTGTCTAAGAACGAAGCCTCCAAGGATGCGAAAGTGATACCCATGCAGGGAGCATGTACCAAAGTCTTTAAGCCTGCGACCATGCTGGCGGTCAGCGCGGCTTCCGGGCAGATCGATGCGGCGAAAGATTTCATGAGCACATTCCTGTCTGCGGAAGTGCAGAGCGAGTATGACGGACTGCCGCTTAACCGGAATGCCTTTGACATCCAGTTTACACCGAAAGAGGATATTATGGGTGCGGAAGGGGAATACACGTCCCTGTATACGACGGATGCGGACGGCAACGGGATCGGCTATACCATGTACTGGCCGTCGGATGAGACCATAGCCGCTTTCAAGCAGGAACTGTCAGAGCTGACTACGGCGTATGTGCCGGATCAGATGCTGGAAGGAGCGGTGTTCAAACAGGGCACCGGCTATATGCAGGGAGAGCAGACGATCGAGCAGGCGCTGGATGAGATCGAGAGAGCGGTAGCCATCTATATGGCGGAGTAACAGAAAGTAAACATCTGCATGAATGACAAATAAGGGAAATAAGGGAAATCCGGCGCGGCCTGCGGGCAGGCGGCCGTGATTTCCCTTATTTCGTCTTTTCATAAACCCATGTTCTTTAAGTCTTTTACGAGATTTACATAGAACTCGCGCACATCAAAGCCGGGAATGTTCTCCCGATTTAAGTCGATCATATCGCCGTGGGAAATGCCCCGGCCGGCGGGAACTTCCGGGCAGATAAATTTTGCACCCCATTTCATGCTGTCTAAGGACACCAGCCCGTCGCACTCGCCGTCGAAGTGCTTTACAAGCGGATAGGACATATTTAAAGGGAATCTGCCGCTCACCGCATGATGCATCCTGCTGCCCACACTCTGGTAGTAGACCTGCGGGTCGTCCGGCAGCAGTTCATTCAGACGGGAGCAGGAGGAGGCGGTCAGATCCTGTACGGCTTCCAGAAAATCAGGCTCCTTATCCCCGAACCGTTTCAGGGCGGCGTTGTATTTGATGGCTACACTCTGACATACCCTGTCCGGTATCCTGTCCAGCAGATAATCCGCAAAGATACATCCTCTGTGGGGCGTGTTGACGGTGGTCAGGGAAGCCACATAAGGCGCGGCCCCGCCCCTGGAGATGGCGTAGCGGCTGTCCAGACCGCCCTTGGAGTGGGCGATGATATTTACTTTCTCACAGCCTGTTTCCGCGAGAATCTGCCGGATGCGCCCGGCCAGTTCCTGTCCGCATTCCGCCACGGAAGCGGCCGATTGTTGATTGCCGTAGAAAAGCATGGCCCCGTTTCGTTTCAGTTCGCCGGGGATCCGGCCCCAGTATTGGAAGAACCGGAAGTCCCGGAAGAAGACGCCGTGCACGAGAAGGATCGGGTATCTGGTATGGCATTCCTGATTCTCGGCCCGGATCTGGTTCAGCAGATGCTTCTCCTCTTCCAGCAGCACTTCGCTGCCGGCGATGCGGATGATCCGGCACAGTACGTAGAGGTGTACCAGGGGCATAAAACCGCAGACGATCCCGATCACCCGCCACCTGATCCCCAGCTGTACCGAAGTCAGGTAGACGCGCAGAATCCCGTTCCAGAACAGAAGAAGCTCCACGAGGAAGACACGCAGAAGGTAGCGCAGCCAGAACGTCCATGAAGAAAGGAAGGGGACACTGGTTTGCCCGAGGACGATAACCCGGAACAGTCCGGCAGTGCAGCAGACGGTCTCAAAGACTGTGGTCACGAGGAAGATCTGCAGCAGGGCTGTGCCGTCTTCCAGAACTTTGTTGCGGGTGGTGGAAGTTCTGCGCACACTTAAGAGCGGGAAGAAATTGATGTATACGATCAGAAGATACCCCAGGATCTCCGCTGCCGTACACCAGGAAGGGAGCGGGGCGGCCGGATTTGTGCCGGCATACGGAAGGCGGCAGAGGAGGCGCAGATTGAGTGTCAGAAGGATCAGGCAGCAGGATAAAATTTTGCAGAGTATTTTTTTCATGGCTTTTGTATCCTTTATGCTTACGAAATGAGATGGCCGTTAACGGTTGCCAAAAACCGGAATATGGTATATGATGCATCATGACAGTTTTGAAAACTGCATAGATGGTGCAGTGTGCTTTAAAAATTGCATAGCTGGTGCAGTATGTTTTAAAAACTGTATGGACGATGCAGCGTGTTTAGTATTATGTATATCATAACCGAGGGAAGATCAAATGGCAACAGAAACGAAATCAGTGATGACAAGGGAAGAACGGATGGCGACGCAGCCCATCGGCAGGCTGATGGCAGGCATGACGCTGCCTGCTATTCTGGCACAGATCATCAATATTTTATACAGCATTATCGACCGGATCTATATCGGCCATATGGAAGGGGTGGGCGCCAATGCCCTGACGGGGGTAGGCGTGACCTTCTGTATCACGGTATTTATCTCGGCTTTTTCTGCTTTTATCAGCAATGGCGCGGCGCCGCTGGCGGCCATCTGGCTGGGCAAAGGGGACAGGGAACATGCGGAAAAGATCCTGGGCAACAGCGTCAGCTTCCTTATGCTTTGTACGGTGGCGCTGATGGTGTTTTTCTATGCGTTTCAAAGACCGCTGCTGTATATGTTCGGAGCCAGCGACGCCACCATAGGCTACGCCATGGACTATCTGTCGATCTATCTGCTGGGTACGCTTTTTGTGGAACTGGCGTTGGGGCTTAACGCTTTTATCATCTGCCAGAGCCAGCCCCGGATCGCCATGTTTTCCGTGCTGATCGGCGCGGTGGCCAATATCGTGCTGGATCCGGTCTTTATCTTCGGCCTGCATATGGGGGTAAAAGGAGCGGCCATCGCTACCGTGATCTCGCAGGGGCTGAGCGCCGCCTGGGTGATGTCCTTTTTACTGGGAAAAAAGACGTCCCTGAAAGTGCGCAGAAGCTGTATGCGTCTGGAGGGACGGATCCTGGGAAGCGTGTTCTCACTGGGCATCTCGCCCTTTATCATGAATGCCACGGAGAGCTTTATCAGCATCGTATTAAATCACGGCCTGCAGGCTTACGGCGGGGATCTGCATGTGGGGTCGCTCACCATCATGCAGAGTATCATGCAGCTTTTCTCCGCTCCCATCAACGGATTCACACAGGGGATGACGCCCATCGTCAGTTACAACTACGGATCCAGGAATTTCGACAGGGTGAAGCTTCTGTACCGCTGGGTGATCGGGATGTGCTTCGGCTTCCGGTTCCTTTCCACGGCAACCGCCATGCTCCTGCCGAGATTTTATGCCGGATTCTTTACCAATGAGACGCAGCTGGTGGCACTTACCGGGGAAGTGATGCCGATCTTTATGGCGGGTATGCTGGTGTTCGGCCTGCAGAATGGTATCCAGCCCACCTTCCTTGCGCTGGGACAGGCGAAGATCTCCCTGTTTATCGCCGTGCTGCGCAAGATCATCCTGCTGATTCCGCTGGCCATCATCCTGCCGCGTTTTATGGGCGTGATGGGGGTATACTGGGCGGAGCCGATTTCCGACACGATCTCGGCGGCTACGGCGTCTGTGCTTTTCATGCTGAATATCCGGAAGATATTGTCGGAGGAATCGCTGGCGAAGATACATTAAGAAGATGTCATGATCATTCTTTTCAGGTTGGCATGAAACAGCAGATGTATAAAATCCTGTATAAAATCCGCAAAGAATGGGAATTGCTGTCTTGACAGGGAAATCATCCTGTGGTACGCTACCGTCATGCGATATAAATGTAGTACACGTTAAGAGGGAGTAGTTATCCTGTGTAAGCAACATACCCTGGCGCACGCCATGTTTACACGCTTTCTAGCTTTCTACTTAGAAAGAACGAGACTTTTAGCATCGAAAATGCCGGAGGTCTCTTTTTGTTTGCCTGATGCCTCCGGTGTGAGTTGAGAATCGCGCAAAAGGTTATGCCGCAGACGGCGGCAGAATGAGAAAGGAGCAGGGTATTATGGCAGTGGTAGTTCAGTTGGTGTTGTTGGCAGTAGGGTTCGTTCTTCTCGTCAAAGGGGCGGACTGGTTTGTGGAAGGTGCGGGTAAGCTGGCGGAGAAGTTCGGTATTCCGCAGCTGGTGATCGGTCTGACGATCGTGGCCATGGGTACATCTTTGCCGGAGGCGGCAGTCAGCGTGTCGGCGGCGCTTAAGGGAAGCGCGGAGATTACCATCGGCAATATTGTGGGCAGTAATATTTTGAACGTTCTTTTGATTCTGGGAATCACCTCGGTCATCAAGCCGATTGCGGTACAGAAATCAACGGTACGCTATGAGATTCCCTTCGTCATTGCGGTGACGGGGCTTTTGATGGGGCTTGGCCTGACAGATAACGTGGTGGCCTTTACGGACGGCCTTATTCTCTGGGCCTTGATGATCTGTTATCTGCTGTATCTGCTGTGGATGGCGAAGCACGGAGGGGACATGCCGGAGGAGCTGCCCGGTGAGGACAAAGAAATGCCGGTCTGGAAAATGCTCCTGTTGATCGTGCTCGGCGGCGTGATGATCGTCTTTGGTTCCGATGTGGCGGTGGATGCGGCCACGGAACTGGCGCGTATCTTTGGCATGAGTGAGCGGCTGATCGGCCTGACGATCGTGGCCTTCGGCACGTCACTGCCGGAGCTTGTGACTTCCGCAACGGCGGCAGTCAAGGGCAAGGCGGATATCGCGGTGGGCAATATCGTGGGCAGCAATATTTTCAATATACTCTTCGTAGTCGGCACGTCGGCCCTGATCACGCCGGTCACCTATGTTTCCGATTTTCTGGTGGACAGCGTGGCGTGCATTGCGGCTGCTGCGCTTCTGTGGGTGCTGGTATGGAGGAAGCACAGGCTTGGCAGACTGGGCGGTGTGTGTCTGCTGGCGGGGTACGCGGTGTATTTTGTGTATTTGATCGGGTGACGAATCAGTCAACCCGTTCCCTGCCCCAAAAGAATACGGCTACTGTGCCGGGGCCTGTGTGACTGCCGATGGTGGTGCCGATGCTGTTGATCAGCACCCGGCCGTCCAGATGCGGGAAGCGCTCTTCGATCAGGTCGGCGACGGCTCTGGCGTCCTCCCCGCAGGCAGAATTCGAGATATAGCATTTGCCGCTGTATGCACGGCCTTCTTCGATGCATTCCTCCATCTTGTCCACGACAGCCTGAATGACCTTGCGTTTGGTGCGGATCTTGTAGCGGGGGATCAGCTGGCCGAGGTGGTTGACATTCAGCAGAGGACAGATGCTCAGCATACCGCCGATAAAACCGGAGGCCCTGGAGATGCGGCCGCCTTTAATATAGAAGGTAAGGTCTGTGGAGAAGAACCAGTGATTGAGTTTTAACCGGTTGGCAAGTGCCCAGGCGTGGACTTCCTCCAGACTTTGCCCCGCATCCCGCAGATCGGCCAGCCTGTCCATCAAAAGACCGTAGCCCGAAGAGGCTGCCAGAGAATCTACGATATAGATCTTGCGGTCGGGATAGCGTTCCAACAGAGTATCCCTTGCTACCATGGCAGAGTTGATGCTGCCGGAGATGCCGGAAGAAAGACTTAGATGCAGGATGTCTTTGCCTTCCTGCAGAAAAGGTTCAAAATAGGTGCTGTATTCCTCTACGTTGATTTGAGAAGTTCTGGTGTCCGCACCGCCGGTCATGGCATCGTAGAACCTGTCGAAGGGCATGGATCTGCCCAGATCATCCAGATACTGCACGCCGTCCAGTTCATAATGGAAACAGATATAGGAGATGGACCGGCTGCGGAAGTGCGCTTCCGACAAGTCTGCGGTGGAACAACAGCTGAGAATATATTCGTTCATAGAAGTACCTCTTTCATTTTTATTTGGGGTTAAGAAGCAGTGTAACACTTTTTCCCTGAAAATTCAATTCTTTTGCGTTGACAGATGACGGTGACGGCAGCAGTCCGGGGCGGAGATTTGCTGTTGGAGAGGTCTGTGATACTATGTAGATTTGGATGGGGGTGCTGTTCTTTGCTGCGGACTGTCAGCTTTGAAACCGGAGATATATGTAGTTGAATATTTTGCAGGTGTCAGATATAATCCAATTTAAAAGGTACGAAAGGTGGAGGATTATGGCAGGTATCAGAGATGTGGCGAAGAGAGCGCGGGTGTCTACGAGTACAGTTTCACTTGTATTGAATAACAGCGGGTATGTATCTGAGGATACAAGAAAGAAAGTAATGGAGGCCGTGAAGGAACTGCACTACATACCGAATGAACTGGCACGTAATCTGTTTCGCAGTAAGACAAATATGATAGGCGTAATATTGCCGGATATTTACCATCCCTTTTTTGGTTCTTTTGCCAAATATGTAGAGATTGAATTATATGCATATGGTTACAAAATGATGTTATGCAGCACAGCACAAAGGCAAAACGGCGAGAAGGAATATATCGATATGCTGAATCGGCAGATGATGGATGGCATCATTATGGGGACACATTCTCTTGATGTGGAGGAATATAAAGGAGTTGCCAGACCGATCATCAGTTTAGACCGATATATTAATGAGGAAATTCCAATTGTAATGTCTGATCATGAGACTGGCGGCCGACTTGCAGCGGAGGAACTTTTGAAGGGCGGCTGTAAAAAGGTATTGCAATTGATGGGCAGCAGGGAGGTTGATACGCCGGCTCATTGGCATCACCTGTCCTTTGAGAAAGTTATGCAGAAAGAAGATGTTGTTGTATATACGGAGGAGATGCCGTGGAATCAATGGGATTTTAAGACGTTCGAGGATTTTATAAGAAGTATAATTGACAAATATCCGGATATTGATGCCGTATATGGTGCGGATCTTTCTATGGTAGCCTTTATGAAAGTAGCGCAGGAAAAGGGGATACAGATACCGAAAGATATTCAGCTGGTAAGCTATGACGGAACGGATGTCACACTAATGAACACAACCACTATCACTGCTGTACGTCAGGATATACAGAAGCTGGCAGAGAAAGCTGTCAGTTTGCTTATAAATAAAATAAAAGGGCAGCCTATAGAGAAAGACAGGATTGTTATTGGTGTGACATTGGTAAAAGGAAAAAGCACATTGTAAAGATGCATAAAACAAATTTACCATAAATCACCATTTTAATAGAAGTGTAAAAAATTATTGACAGGATCAAAAATAAAGTGTACAATATGTACATATCGAACGGGTTCGATATGGAGAGAATATAAACAGAACACACCTTTTTGTTTATAATTTTTTTTGAAAGAAATCGAACCGGTTCGATATGGCAAAAATCATACTAACAGGAGGATGAATGATGAGGAAGAAGATGTTAAGTTTGGTTATGGCGACCGGTATGCTGGCCACGCTTTTAAGTGGCTGTGGTAATGAGAGCAATACAGGCAATGCGCCTGCGGCAGAGAACGCAGATATTTCAGTAGAAGCAGAAGTGGATGGCGAGATTGAAGAGACTGCAGAGAAGACGCCGGAAGACAAAATTGTTTTGAAAGCATCTGTAATGGCAAATGAAGAGGAGAAGAAAATATTTGAGAACGCAATTGCCCGTTTTGAAGAGGCGCATCCGGAATATTCGGTAGAGGCAAGTTATACGTCCGGAAGTACATGGGGTGAGTACTGTGATAAGCTCCTTATACAGATTGGTTCTGGAGAAGCACCGGATGTCATTCATGTGGCTATTGAAGGAACACAGATGCTGGTTAAGAATGATGTGCTTTTACCGTTGGACGATATGGTGGCGCAGGATGCAGAAGGACAGGCGATGCTGGATGATTTTGTGAAATCGACACTGGACGTATTTACGATAGACGGAAAACTTTATGAATTGCCGACCGACTGTAATGATGGGGTGATGCACATCAACAAAAAGATGTTTGAGGATGCAGGAATAGAAATTCCGTATGATGGATGGACTTGGGAAGAATTTAAAGAAACGGCAAAAAAACTAACAACAGGAGAAGGCGATTCAAAGGTTTACGGATATGCAACGGCCCTTTCTCCGGCATGGCTGGCAGGATGGTTTATGTCAAACGAGAGCGATTATATTACGCCGGGCTGGGATGATTCGAACCTTTCTGATCCGAAGGCAGTAGAGACAGTTGAGTTTTTGAACAGTTTGATCAATGAGGATAAAATAATGCCGATGCCGGAGGTGACTCTGGATCCCACAAGCCTTTTTGCAGCAGGCCGGGTAGCAATGATCGGTACAGGCATCTGGCCTTTTCCGAGCTATAAAGCGAATGGTTTTGAGGATGTGGATGTGGTTCCGTTTCCGACAAACAGCCCGGATGCAAAAGTAGGTTTTGGGGTAGGCGGTGTAGGAATCTGCAGCAAAACAGAAAACCCGGAAGCAGCTTATGAATTGTTAAAAGAGCTGACTTCTACGGAGACGGGTAAAGAAAAATGTGCCAGCGGCACATGTGTGCCGGTAAGGTATTCTTTGAGTGAAGATGAAGGATATCTGACACAATGCCCAAATGCTAAATTGTTTTTTGAATCATTGGAAGGTGCACAGGCGCTTCCTTCTCCGATGAATTATTCTGATCTGGAGAGAATAACCAATTCCATGTTTTCCTCGATTTTTACCGGGACAGCATCTGTGGAAGAGGCTATGCAGCGTGCGGATGAAGAATTGAAGCAGTCTTTTGCCGACCTGAGTGAATGATCAAAAAAGCATTACAGGAAAATTGTTGCAGTTCAGCCTTCTGCTGCGTAAATGAGGCGGCAGGCTGAACTGTACTGTTATAACGAAGTAAAATTTTTAACAAAAATGTAGAGGGAGGAAGAGCGTGAAAAAGAAAAAAGAAAATCTTGCAGGGTATCTGTTTATCTGTCCGGCTATTATTTTGTTTGTTGTTTTTGTATTAGTACCAACTATCGCAATGATCTATCTTGGTTTTACCAAATATAATCTTTTTTCGGCGCCAAAATGGATTGGAGTAAGGAATTTTATTAAAATTTTTCAGGACAGGCGATTCTGGACAGTGACCGGCAATACGGTAATATTGGCACTCTTCTCTGTTATTCTCAATATTGCGGCAGGTCTGTTTCTGGCATTGTTGATTGCGAATAAGAAAAACATGGTCTTTAATTATATTGTGAGGCTGTTCTACTTTTTTCCGCTGATCGTTGCACCTGTATATATTGCGGTAATCTGGTCAAATATTCTTTCTGCGGACAGCGGTATGTTGAATTATTACGTGGAGTTGGCAGGATTTGAGAGGGTCGGATGGCTGACGGATACCAGGATAGCCCTGAAAACCATCATTGGGATAGAGGTGTGGAGGCTGGTGGGGTTTGCCATGGTAACGTTCATTGCTGGTATCAAGAATATCTCGAGAGACTATTTTGAGGCAGCTGCACTGGATGGAGCAAGCGCAGTGCAGACGGCATTTTATATCACAATACCGCAGCTGACGCCGACGATTCTGTTAAATCTCATCATGTATGTGATCACAGAATTAAAAACTTTTGATATTCCCATGTTGATGACAAAGGGAGAACCGGCGGACAGTACAAGAACGATCGCCATGTATATTTATGAAACAGCTTTTCAAAAACAGGATATGGGATATGCCTGTGCTGTTTCGCTGTTGTTTGTAGCGGGCATTATGATTTTGACATGTATACAATTTTTAACAAGTAACAGGTGGGTACATTATGACTAATTCTACAAGAAATAAAATTATAAGTTTCAGTATTTCATTTATGGTGATTGCAGCAGGGATTATAGTGTTCATTCCATTTTTATATATGTTTTCCTCTTCTATGAGAACCCCGGCAGAGGCGTTCAAACTTCCGCCGGCCATAGTACCGGAGCGGTTTATGATCGAAAATTATATCTCACTGTTTCAGTCAGACCTTCCATTCGCAAAAATGTTTTTAAACAGCAGCATTGTTACGATTGTGACGATAGGTGTACAGATCGTGATCTGTTCCATGGCAGCATATGCTTTTTCCAAGATCGATTTTGTCGGAAAAAACTTCTGGTTTCTGGCATTTTTGATGTCAATGATGGTTCCGGTGCAGGCTACGATCATACCGGTTTATATTATTATGAGTAAGATTCATTTGATCAATAAACTTTCATCGGTCATATTGATATCTGTATTTAATGCTTTTGGAATCTTTCTCCTGCGTCAGTCTATTGCCTCAGTGCCAAATGCCGTTATCGAGGCGGCAAAAATCGACGGGGCAGGACATTTTAGGATATGTTGGCAGATTACGATTCCGATGGTGAAAAGCACGATTGCTACACTGGTCATATTAAACTTTAATGCTATATGGAATGATTATTTTGTGCCCTATATATTCATCAGTAAATGGGAAAAGATGACAGTGCCGTTAGGTGTGGCGGCTATGAAAGGATATATGGGTTCCGGCAATAAATCTGTAGTGCTTGCAGGGGTTACAGTAGCGATTCTGCCTATTTTACTTATTTTTCTTGCCGGGCAGAAATATATTGTGGAAGGTTTAACGGCATCATCAGTCAAAGGATAGGAGGAGTTGGAGAGGATATGAAGATAGAAAAAGTATTATTATGGGAAAACAGAGAGGATGTAGTGCTTGTTTCATATGTATTAGAGGAAAATAAAGAAATTATCGGAAGTGACAGACGGCCGGCGGTGGTCATTTCGCCGGGAGGGGGATATCTGGGTTACACGGAGAGAGAAGGGGAAGCGGCAGCCCTGCGTTTCACTGCAGCTGGGTATCAGACGTTTGTGCTGCACTATTCCTTAGGTAAAAAGGCAAAATTTCCATGTGCGGTTTATGATATTGGTAAGGCACTATGCTACTTGCATGAAAATGCAGACAGACTTTCTCTGGATCCGAAAAAAATAGTGGTCTGTGGGTTTTCTGCCGGGGGTAATCTTTCAGCCTCGCTGGGTGTTTTATGGGATAAGCCTTTTTTTTACGAAAAATTGCAGGTTTCTCCGGAATGGTTGAGACCGGCAGCTATGGTGCTGGCTTACCCGGTCGTAGATTTTGCATTGGGACAGGGATGTGGAGAAAGTCGCGAAGAACAGGAGATGTCAAGGGCTTGTATAGCCAGTGTGACCGGTACGGATAATCCGGGAGAAGCTGACTATGAGAAGATAAATCTGCTGCAGTATGTGTCGGAAAATACACCACCGGCGTTCCTGTTTCATCTCAGTGGTGACCCGGTGGTTCCGGTGGAGAATACGTTATCTTTTGCCGGACTGCTGGCAAAGAATCATGTGCCGTTTGAATTGTATGTGGCAGAGGATAAGTGGCATGGAGTGTCTATGTTTGAAGTAAAGGATACTGATGCGGGATTTTTCAGGAAAGATTATGCGGGCTGGTTTGACCTGGCTAAGGCCTGGCTTGATAAGAAAATATTTTCAGAGGAAGGAAAAGGATGAAAAGATTTACAGTAGAGAAAAAATATTTGTTAATACCAATATGTACCGGAGAGGAAAAGAATATCCTGCAGATATGGGCACAGGAGAAAAAAATATATGAATTTTCCATTCCGGCAGGAAAGGCGGAAGGAATCTACCGGTATGAATATTATGCATCCGTACCGGTAGATATCTGGATGGGAAAGGAGCTTACCGTAAGAGGAGATTTTGCGCGGGCGTTTTTTGAAGCGCTCGCCTTTTCTGATGATATAGCTCAAGTTGCCCAGGAACGTCCTGAGATTCATTTTTCTGCAAATACAGGCTGGATCAATGATCCAAACGGATTGCTGTATGACAAGGGATGTTACCATCTGTATTTTCAGTATAATCCTTTTGATGTTGTATGGGATAATATGTGTTGGGGACATGCGGTCAGCAAAGACTTATTACACTGGGAGCAGTCAGAAACGGTTCTGTTTCCTGACGAAGAGGGGACTGTCTATTCAGGATGTGGGCTGCTGAATGAGAGAAATATGCTGAGGCTTCCAAAAGATGCTCTTCTTTTTATTTATACATCAGCCGGAACAAAATCAATGTGGAGCCGGAACAGTAAATTTCGGCAGAAGATTGCCTACAGTCTGGACGGAGGAAAGCATGTAAGAACAAGAGAAGGTTTTGTGATTGACTATATAGCGGAGGAGAGTCGGGATCCTAAAGTATACTGGCATGAGAGAAGTAATGGCTATTATATGGTACTTTATCTACAGCGAAATGATTTTGGTATTTTTCGTTCGGAAGATCTGGAGCACTGGGAGCAGACGCAGGAGTTTACGCTGGACCAGGCGTGGGAATGTCCGGATCTGAGAGAAATACCCATCGAAAGCGGAGGGACAAAATGGGTTTTTATCAGTGCAGACGGATTCTATTTTTTGGGAGATTTCGATGGATACCAGTTTGAGACTGATGGAGTGAGAAAAAATGCCTATCAGACCACACTTCCCTATGCAGCGCAAACTTTTTGGGGGCCAGATGATATTATCATGATTTCATGGTTGCGGACCAAAAACAGGAATAAAATCTATCGTGGTGTTATGAGTCTTCCTAAAAAGCTGACATTGGATTATTATCGTGGAGTATTGAGCCTCAGACAGTATCCGGTACAGGAATATTGTCTCGCGAGAAAAGAAGTTTTTCAGAAAACCACTAAACAGATTCAATGGCGGCATGAAAGAAAAGAGCCACTGGAACTGCAGATTTACGGTAAAGAGGATATATCCTTTCGGGGGAAAATTCTGGGTAATACATATTCATATGATGCAATATCGGGATATCTGGAAGTTGGAATGGAAAAAGTTTTTATGGAAGAAAAGATTCACAGACTGGACATCCTGTTGGACGGAGAAATCTGTGAGGTGCTGGCGGATGAAGGATTTCGTTATGCGGCGTTTGAAATAGAGGTATATGAGGAAGAAAAGGACATTACTCTGGAGGCGGAAGACGAGCTTGCTGTGACAATTTATGTGCAGAGAACATAAGTGCGACTTAATATAGAAGTTTTGCATGATAAAGGTGCATTATCTCCGCCGAAAACAGGCAAAAAATGTATTGACACACGCGGGTGCGTATACTATAATAGGCGGGTATGAAAGTGAAAAGAAATGCCAAGCCAAAGCCCCGGCGAAGCATTTTGAAGATAAGAAACAGGATACACCCGTTGTTGCAAGGGTTCATGAGTGTGGCCGGACATCCGCATGAAGAGCAGGAGGAACAACACAGCTTATTATTTGGAGGTAATATTGATGAAAACTTTTATGGCAAGCCCGGCTACGATCGATAGAAAATGGTATGTAGTTGACGCGACTGATATGACGCTCGGACGTTTATCATCCGAGGTTGCTAAGGTGTTAAGAGGTAAGAATAAGCCGATCTTCACACCGCATATGGACACAGGCGACTATGTGGTCGTTGTGAATGCGGAGAAAGTTAAGGTTACAGGAAAAAAGCTGGATCAGAAGATTTATTACCATCACTCGGATTATGTGGGCGGTATGAAAGAGACTACCCTGAAAGAGATGATGCAGAAGCATCCGGAGAGAGTAGTTGAGCATGCAGTAAAAGGTATGCTCCCGAAAGGCCCTCTGGGAAGACAGATGTATACGAAGCTTCATGTATATGCAGGCGCAGAACATCCGCATGCAGCGCAGAAGCCGGAAGCATTGGCGTTTTAATTCACAGGGACTGAAAGGAGAAGATAATAATGGCTAAATCAGCAGCAAAATATTATGGAACCGGTAGAAGAAAGAAATCTGTTGCCAGAGTATATTTGGTACCGGGTAAAGGTGAGATCACCATCAATAAGAGAAACATCGACGATTATTTTGGCTTAGAGACACTCAAGGTTATCGTTCGCCAGCCGCTGGCAGCGACCGATACAGTAGACAAATTTGATGCGATCATTACCGTTAAAGGCGGTGGCTACACAGGCCAGGCAGGCGCAGTAAGACATGGTATCGCAAGAGCATTGCTTCAGGCAGATCCTGATTACAGACCGACTCTCAAGAAAGCAGGATATCTGACAAGAGATCCTCGTATGAAGGAGAGAAAGAAATACGGCCTCAAGGCGGCTCGTCGCGCTCCGCAGTTCAGCAAGCGTTAAATTTTATCAAAATGGCTCAAAAAGCCCGGAAAATCAAGGTTTTCCGGGCTTTTGCTTTTGATAGGGTTTGATGCAGTTTGACGCTAAAAAGCCATTTTTCACCAAATTTATAGTGGTTCCCAATAGGATAACCGGGAAAAAAGAGGGCAAAATGAGGGTCAAGTGGTTACAAAATAGGATAACCACAGCCCTGATTTCGGGGTATTTCAGAGGCGATTTTTACTCCCTCTCACCCCTCAATTTATACGAGAACAGTTTGGCGTAGTTTGACCGAATTTGAATAATTGAATATGATTTTAATGCAGGCACTCAGTATTTTTTGCTGGGTGCTTTTTGCGTTTCCGGGGAACTGTATTCCGGGATCAGAAAAAGCCGTCACTTTTCAATTTATGAAGTGGCGGCTTTTTCTATTTCCAGAAGCAACCACAACGAATTAGAAACGAGGTGATTATCTTGAACACGCAAATCATCGCCATCGCCAACCAAAAGGGAGGTGTGGGTTATGAAAAGTAAGTTATTATGCAAAGCTGAGTCCATACTCTGTTGGATTCTTAGGGTATGGACTCCTTTTAACTTTGCATAATTCGGGATAACTCCTTACAAAGATTTCAGCCAATCAAGAAGGTCTTTATCCTTTTTCCATTCCGGCAGTTTGTCAGATGAGGGACTATTATAAGCTTCCATCAATGCTTTACGTTTCATTTTTTCATCTGCACGGGCGTAGATTTCAGTTGTTGAAATATTTGAGTGTCCCAGTAAATCCCTGATATAAACAAGATTGACACCTGATTGAAGCAGATGCATTGCTTTGCTGTGCCGTAGCCAATGAGGGGTAATCTCATCAGATATATCTTTTACCCCAGCAGCCTGAGCCTGTTCAGCATATTTCTTCAAAATATATGTTACTCCGGCTCTTGTCAGTGGCTTGTTCCCATGATTCGTAAACAAAGGGGTGCGGCTATATGCCGGCGAAGATAATCCTGCCCCTTCCATGTACTGTTTTAGCAATTCCCCTGTTGGCTTCATTACGGGAACAATACGGCTTTTGCCGCCTTTGCCCGTTAGTATGATGGTAACCGTATCATTTAAGGCAATATCACAAACTTTTAAGTCCACGAGTTCCTGAACCCTTGCCCCGGTATCATATAAAAGAGACAGCAGAACAGCATCCCGCTTCCCCTGTGTAGTCGTTCTGTCAGGTTGTTCCAGCAGCCCTTTGATCTCCCGCGATAACAAAGCCTGGGCGAAAACAATCCCCATGCCGGAGGATGGCGGCGATCCCCGCCACAGTTATGTCCTGGTGGTGGATAAGGTCAACCCCGGCCTGACCGACCTGTTTTTGAAGCAGGCGCGGAAAGTCCTTCAAGCCCCGGAGAAAGGCTCCGTCCTGGAAAAACTCAAACAGGAGCCGCCGGAACGCAGACCCGCCGCCCCTAAGAAACGGGAACCGGAACGATGAGCGCGGCAAAGCGGAAACGGGAGGTACAGGTGAATTTCCGGGTTTCCCCGGAGGAGCTTGCTCTGATTGAGCAGAAAATGTCCCAGCTTGGAACCGTCAACCGGGAAGCCTATCTGCGGAAAATGGCGCTGGACGGGTATGTGGTAAAGCTGGATTTGCCGGAGCTGAAGGAGCTGGTGTCCCTGATGCGCTATTCCAGCAACAACTTAAACCAGCTGACCCGTAAAGTGCATGAAACCGGGCGGGTTTATGACGCTGACCTGGAGGATATATCCCAGCGGCAGGAACAGCTTTGGGACGGTGTGCAGAAGATACTGGCCCAGCTTTCTAAGCTCTCCTGACCGGAGAGTTTACCCCATCTGCGGAGGGAGGAACGGCGTTCTTCGCCGCGCCTTCCTCCGCTTTTTCTTTTTGACGGTAAACTTGCCGGATGTGCCGGAATCATGGATAATAGCGGCAGAACAGGGTTTTACGAAAGGAGTGGACTGCTATGATGTCATTTGAACAGGTGATAGACATTTTTGGGGACTATCTGGCATTGGATACAGAAATGGAAGTCTGCAAAAGCCGGTATGGGTATATCCGGGTGGAGTTTCATGGGACAGGGGAATTACCCGGCTATTGCAGCGGCATGGTCTGCCGTACCCCAAAGGAGCTTTTTGACCTTCTGCTTTCCGATTATGAAAGCTATCTGGAAATCCAGCGGACAAAGGGATGCAGGAATGTGACGGAGGAAGATAAAAACGAAATTGCCGCACTGTGCCAATCCCGTTTGGAGAGGTGGGAAAAAGGAAACGCCAGATAGCTTTGGCGATTTACTTTCGGCATGAAATAGGATATACTGATAAAGGTCATAGCGCAGACAGTCCCGCAAACGGGCGGGTCTTTTCATAGAGGAGTGGATGTATGGAAAATGCCAGACACCGTCTGTTAAATTGGCGTGGTCACATTATTTCAAGTTTTTTACAATCTCTGATGAGAGAAAGCGCAGCTTTTATGAAAAAGACAGCAAGATTTTTGGGGCATTTGTTTTTTTGTGATTGCGTGGTATAATGTCCATAGGCAAGGAGGGAGCAAAATTGAATCACGATTTGCAAATCAATCAAAATGCGGAACAGACCTATCATTCTATCCGCAATTCGATTGTTTCCGCGCAACACCGTTTAAGCGCGGCGGTAAATTCCACAATGGTAATCACCTACTGGGAAATAGGAGAACAAATCTATAAAGCGTGTGGAGAAAATGACCGGGCCGAGTATGGAAAAAAACTTCTGGATTATTTATCTGAACAGCTGACTGTTGAGTTTGGAAAGGGTTTTACCGTCCGTAATCTTCGGGCAATGCGCCAGTTTTATTGCTTGTTTCCGATTCGGCACACACTGTGTGCCGAATTGAGCTGGTCCCATTATCGGCTTTTAATGCGTGTCCAGGATGAACAGGCAAGGACTTTTTATGCAGAAGAATGTGCAAAATCTGCGTGGAGTGTCCGGCAGCTGGAACGGCAGATTAACACCATGTACTACCAGCGCATTTTAGCAAGTCAGGATAAATCGCTTGTGGCAAAAGAAATCCAGACTACCGAGCCAAAACCGGAATATGAAAAAATAATCAAGGACCCTTATGTAATGGAATTTTTGCAGATCCAGCCGGACACTCATGTGTATGAGGGCGAACTGGAGCAAGCCCTGATCGACCATCTTCAGCACTTCCTTTTAGAGCTTGGACGCGGCTTTTCATTTGTGGCGCGCCAA
>ERZ808028.151-NODE-151-length-70638-cov-6.916441_pt1 | contig 70638 bp, 68 predicted proteins | sample MGYA00380184_ERZ808028 | MGnify/ENA primary metagenome ERZ808028 (study PRJEB31490, sample SAMN06133397) | mouse gut metagenome | isolation source: J8_1 | host: mice | place: China: Chengdu | collected 2015-05 ... | reverse complement strand
GGTATGTGTGTATTGAGCAGGATTTCTGGGGGAAGAAAAGGAAGATTTATTTGGGGATAAGGCTTAGGGAAGATGGGAAAGGATAGATAATATGAACTATTTGTTTGTAGTAGCGCATCCAGATGATGAAGTGCTTGGCGCTGGTGCTACAATTCATAAGTTAATTCGACAAGGGAACAGGGTAGCTGTATGTACGTTGGCAAATCATGCGGCAGCAAGGGTGAATATTTCAGAAACGCTTCAAGCTGACCAACTGAACGCTTATAAAATCATGGGTGTACATAATTCGTATGTTGGAGATTTTCCTAATATAAAGATGAATACTGTTCCCCATCTGGAGCTTGTACAGTTTGTTGAAAAATGTATTCAGGATTGGCAGGCAGAATTTATTTTTACACATCATCCTTCGGATACAAATAATGACCATGTAGTAACAAGCTATGTTGCCCAGGCAGCATCGCACCTTTTTCAGAGAAAAGAAGGCGTACCAGAACTCAAACAGTTTCTCTATATGGAGGTTTTATCCTCAACAGAGTGGGCCTTTGATTCTTCTTCAAACCGATTTACGCCTAATATGTTCGTAGAGGTTGGGAAAGAAGGAATAGACATTAAATTAAAGGCATTAGCTGCATACTCAGGTGTTATGCGTCCATACCCCCATCCAAGGTCTAATGAAGGTATTACTGGTTTGGCTGCTTACCGAGGTGTGCAGGCAGGATGCAGTTATGCGGAAGCATTTGAATCGGTATTTTGTAGATTGTGAGGATATGATGAAATATACTTACTCATTTTTAAAGAGGCTTTTCGATATCGTAGCTTCATTAGGAGGAATAATTGTTACACTTCCCATTTGGTTTGTTGTAATTATTGGGATAGAAATATCTGATCCAGGACCGCTGTTCTATTTTGCCCGTCGTGTTGGAAAAAACAATAAATATTTCTATATGATTAAGTTTCGGTCAATGAGGGTGGATAAAAATGCCAATGAAAAAAGTTTGAGGCCGGAACAAAGCAGGATTTATCCGTTTGGACGTTTCATACGTGCTGCAAAGCTAGATGAACTTCCCCAACTTTTAAACGTTTTTCTGGGAAGTATGACTGTGGTAGGGCCTCGTCCGGCTTCTGTGGAGCAGCTTTCGGTTACCCGCGGAGGGGAAAATTCCAGCGTTGCATCTGTAAAGGCAGGCTTGACCAGCCCTGCGGCTTTATATGACTATCTTTATGGAGACTTTATAGAAGATGAGAAGGAGTATGAGGACAAGGTGCTGCCTGCGAGATTGGCTTTAGACAGATATTATATTGGAAAACAGAGCATGAGATATGACATGAAGCTGATTTGGTACACTGTGAGAAGTATCTGGGGGACTATCGCAAAAAAGATACCGGTAGATATCCTGGAAGAAATGCTTGATGCTGTTGATGGGGATAGACAGGCGATAGAGGAGGTGAAAAGAAGAATTGACCGTATTGGTGACAGGAGTTAAAGGGATGATTGGCTCCCGATTGGTGGGTGAACTTCTGAAAGCCGGATATCACGTAATAGGAATAGACCGGACAGGAAAGGAAGTATGTGGGAAAAATTATGCTCGGTATCAAGCCGACTTGGGGGATAAAGAAAGAATTAAGATGATAGTTGATACTAACAAGGTTGACCGATTCATACATCTTGCTGCATTAGCTCATACAGAGGGTGAGTCAGATCTTTCGTGGGATAGATATTATCATGTGAATGTGAAGTGTGCAAAAAATCTGTTTGATGCTGCTGGAGAAAAACCTGTACTTTTTATAAGTACGATTGATGTATATGGTTTTTTTGATGGAAAATCTATTGTTGATGGGCAGACAGAGCTTCATCCAGTTTCAAATTATGGAAAAAGTAAGGCATTAGCAGAAAAAGCGTGCAGAAAACTCAAACATTATACGATTTTTCGTTTTTCCCCAATATATTCAGATGAAATTAAGCGGGATATACAAAAGCGATACTATTTGAAGTATCCAAATGTAGCATACCAGGTAGGCAGGGGAACTGAATACGAAATTCTCAATGTGAAAAAAGCAATAAAATCTATCGTAGCTTGGTGTAACACAGAGCCAATAAATGATATTAGGGTTATTAAAGACTCAAAATCTATGTGGACCCCAGACTATATAAAAGCAGAAAGAAAAGCAGGAAGGGCAAAGCTTGTTTTGCATTTCCCCAGATGGATTGTGTGTTGCGGCTATGTAGTTCTTAAGAGAGTTTTTGGAGAGAATGAAAAGACCTACTTATTGAATAAAGTGGTATATCCGTTGAAAAGCAAGTAGATATATTGACTATTTATACTGAGGGAGGAAAAAGTAATGCAAACAGAATATAAAGGGAAAACGGTTCTGCTTTTAGACGGATATGGACGGCAAATCCCTAGTATTCTTCATCAGCTTCATGAATTAGGATGTGTTGTAACAACTGTATGTGAGTCAAAGCTGGATGTAGGTTATACATCCAGATATCCCCAAAAAAGAATTGTTGTAAAAGGTATTCGCGAAAATAAAAAAGTTTACAGACAAGAGATTGAAAATGAATTGAAAAGAAATCATTACGATATTCTTTTTCCGGTTCTTGAGGTAGCGACAGATATATGTATCGATGGTGATTTTCAGGACAGATACAGAAATCTAAAAATAATAGCGTCCTCTCGTGAGGCTTTTTTAAAGGCTTACGATAAACAGCAGACGATGAAAATCTGTATGGAGAATCAAATTCCGTGTCCGATTACGAAGATGGATAATGAGACTATGGAGGAATTTCTTGCGAAGATTGATTTCCCGCTTGTGGCAAAGCCGCGAAAGGGGAGTGGTGCTGCGGGATTTAAGCGTATCATGAATCGAAAGCAGCTTTATAAATACCTTGCGGATGGAATCATCAAGGTTGAGGAATATGTAATTCAAGAACTTATACCTGAAGGCGCGCTTCAATACGGCGGATATGTAATGATGGATCAAGATCATAAACCCCAATCTACATTGGTAGTAGAGTCGTGTCGATGGTTTCCAATTGATGGAGGCCCTGGATGTTATATTAGAACAATCAATCATAAAGCTATGGCTGCATATTCCAACCGTCTGTTAGAATGTCTTGACTGGACGAGCTTTGGGCATATTGGGTTTATTATGGATCCTCGTGATCATACGCCGAAAGTAATGGAGATAAACGGACGTATTCCTGCAAGTATCAAAATATGTGAATGGGCTGGAACAAAGCCTGTAAAAAATATGCTTGATCTTGCATATGGAAAGACGCTTACTCCAATGAAAAAAAGGATACCTGAAAACCTGGCTTTAAGATATTTTCACACAGATTTATTATGGTTAATAAAAAATCCTAATCGACTTAAAGCTAAACCATCCTGGTTCTATTGCCGCAAACAAAGAGACTATATTTTTTCCTGGCAAGATCCGATTCCTTTTTTTAGTTATGCGATAGAGCATATTCTGACATATAGAAAGGACATGGCTAAGAGAAGGCATTAGGAGGTGAGCTTGTGAATCCGCAGATAAGTATTGTGGTTCCTGTATATAAAGTTGAAGAAGATTTTTTGCGCAACTGTATAGAAAGAATTCTGGAGCAAACATATTCAGATATTGAGTTGATTTTGGTGGATGATGGGAGTCCGGATCAATGCGGTGAAATATGCGACGAATATGCTTTAACAGATAAACGGATAAGAGTCATTCATCAAATAAATAGAGGTGTTTCATTGGCTAGAAATACTGGCATTAAAAACGCTTGTGGTAATTGGATTTTATTTGTCGATGCAGATGATTGGCTGGAAAAAGACGCATGTGAAGTTTTGGCTCTTGCAGCACAGAAATATAAAGACTGCGATATAATCCAATTCAGGGCGTATCAAAACTATGCTGTTAATGAAAAAAAGTTGGATACGAGTATTAAAAGTAATTACATATATTCGTCCGAATCGATAGACGATATGCTATTTGTTTACCGAAATGGGATGCAGACTCCCAATTTTAGAAAACAGTCAATAGCCGTGGCTACATCCTACTTTGTGTGGGATAAGATGTATAAAAGAAAATTTTTGAGAGAGAACGGACTGGAATTTCCGCCAGGAATAAAAATCAGTGAAGATAAGCTTTTTTATTTAAACTGTCTTTTAAAATTTAATAATATGGTATTGATTGATGATTTTCTATATCACTATAGAGCTAACGAGTTAAGTGCGACTCATAAATATGCGGAGGATTTTGACGATAATCGTATGCGATTATTAGAAGTTCTTGGCAATGTTGCAGCAATCATGGATCATAAGATAGAGGAAATGCAAAAAAAACATAGTGATATTATTGAACGAGACTTAATGGATTTTGCAGTTGTAGCAGCATCAGGCGTGATTGTAAATAAATATTATCATAAGGCTTCTCCGTTAAGTCCGCTGGGGAGATGGAAAGCCTCTGATCAATATTTGAAAAATACGTTTATTGACAAATCAATCCATTCAATAAATTTCCATGAGCTTACGAATAAAAATAAATTAAGGGTAGGATTCATGAAACTAAAGTTATATGGACTCCTCGCTGTGTCAAGTCGATTAAATCGTCGGGGGGGGGGCAGAACGCTAAGTAAGAAGTAAGGAGACTATTATAGATGTATAGATACATAGATTTAATGGGAACGATGTTTCTCTATTCAATGTCTTCCACGGCAATATGCTTAATGATCATATTGTTATATAAATATGTGTACCATGATACATCAAGAATACGCATACACTTGGATGATGTATTGATTGTAACGGTTCTTATCCTTATCACCAGTTTTCGATATGGTGTGGGTTCAGATTTTTTTCGATACGTTACAAATGCGAGGACATATTATAATTGGTATTCAGATTTGCATAGATTATTCAACTGGTCTACAATACAAGATTTTGGAGGACAGATTGGCTATCCGTTTATCAGTGTTATAAGCGGATATATATCTCAAAATGAATACGCAATTTTGTGGGTTACTTCGGTAATTATATATGTACCCCTTATTTGGTATTGCAGAAAGTATACAAAAAATGCATTTGTATCTTTTTCCGTGTATCTTTTATTTGGTTTTTGGGGGATGTCGTTGAATGTTTTAAAACAGGCCATTTCTATGATATTTTTTGCATATGCCTATGAAAAGCTAGAGGAAAAAAGATATATAATCTTTGGAATATTTGCTCTGCTTACCTTTATTTTTCATTCGTCTGCAATCATTGCCATTGCTGTTTTGGTTGTTTCAAAATGGATTAAGCCTTCAAAAACTATATTTTGGGGGGCGATTGGTATTGGGATTTTTTTTCGGTTAAGTACGCCTCTTATAGTCAAAATACTTTCAACAATAAGTGCGCTTAATAAATATTTGTCATATTTTGGAGGAGAAAAGTCATTACATACAGATCGGACATTTATCTGGCTTGGAGCATTAATTGAAACTCTGGTTGTGTGCTGTATAATTTATTTTGCTTTAACACAAATAGAAAAGCTTCGTATGGAACGAAAAGATACAGATCATCTTTTGGCGATTATTATCTTTGGGATTCCATTTAGTATTATTGGAATTTCCGGGAATTTATGGTTGGCAAACCGGCTGGCAAAATATTTTTTCTTTTTTTTGATTCCACTCCTTTCAGTTTTATTAGGAAAAGATAGAAAAAAATATTTTATAGATGGAAAAAGCAGGAGATTTATATGGTTGAGTCTGATTATATGGCATATGATGTATTCTGTTCTAATGTTGGATAACTCTGAATTTGTCATAGCGACATATCTATTTCAATTATTTTAAAGAAAAATATGAATAAAAAGTCTATTGGTATAAATGCGGTAATTAACGGAGGAAAAACGATGTTATCTGTTATTTTTCCCTTGATTACCTTCCCATATATTTCCCGTATATTAGAAGTGGATAATCTAGGCAGATATAATTTTTCACATTCTGTGATTGACTATTTTTATCTCTTATCTTCATTGGGAATAGGAACATATGCTGTACGCGAGGGGACAAGATACAGGAATTCAAGGAAAGAGATATCTCGGTTTACATCAGAAGTATTTACAATTAATGTATTTTCGACTGTTGTGAGCTATCTTATTCTTTGCCTGACAATGTTGTTCAGCGATAAGCTACATGAATATGCCTCGATAATAATGGTTTTAAGTGTAAGTATGATTTTTACAACTATAGGTTGTGAGTGGGTTTACACGATTTATGAAGAATATTTATATATTGCAATCAGAACGGTTGTTTTTCAGATTATTTCATTGATATTACTTTTTGTTTTTGTACGGGAAAAAGATGACGTACTTTGGTATGCTGCTGTAATTGTAGTATCAAATTCTGGAGCTAATATTATCAATTTATTAGGATTAAAAAAGTATTGTACAATCCATATTTGTCTTAATAAGAGAATATTTACCCATCTAATACCTGTCTTGGTTCTTTTTGCGAATAGTATTGCTACCAGGATTTATGTCAATTCTGATATTACCATTTTGGGCTTTCTTACCTCGGATTATAATGTTGGAATTTACACAATAGCAAGTAAAATATATAGCATTGCAAAACAGGTTTTGTCGGCGGTAATTATTGTTTCCATCCCCAGATTGTCGCTTTTATGGGGGCAAAACAGAAAAAAGGAATATGCGGCGTTGGCCAACAGAATTTTGTATATCCTTGTAACTTTTGTTGTACCGGCCTCTATTGGAATGTTTTGTTTAAGCAAAGAAATTATTTTAGTAGTTTCCACAGAGAAATTTATATCAGCGAATACGCCTCTTAGGATTCTTTGTTTAGCGCTTTTGGTCTGTTTGTTTAATTGGTTTTTTACTTCGTGTATTCTTATACCCGGAAAAAAAGAAAAATATGTTTTGCTTGCTACAGCAGTATCAGCCTTAATAAATGTTATATTGAATTTTATTTTAATTCCTTATTTTGAAGAAAGCGCGGCGGCAGTTACGACTTTAGTTGCTGAAGCGTGCTCGCTTATAATATGTTTATGGAATTCAAAAGATTTAATTAAGATAGAGATAAGATGGAAAGATATTATTTCAACAGTTGTTGGGTGTGTATTTATATATGCGGGATGTATGCTGATTAAATCATTTAACCTGACGCCTCTTATTTGTATGCTCAGTTCGGTTGCTGTATCGGTTATAGGATATATGTGTATATTGCTTGTCTTAAAAAACCAGTCGCTTATATCTATGAAGGATGAGATTGGAAAGAAGATTAAGAAAAAATATTGAAAGGAAATTAAGTGATGGGTATTACAACGAGTCTTGCGTTTGATTTGTTCCAAATACAAAAGCTGTCCAATCAAGATAAAGAACAATTACGGCTTTTAATTATAGACTTCTTTGCAGCAAGCTACGCAGGCTATAAACAGAATAGGGATTTCAACCATGCGGTTGAGAGGGTTGTCTGTTGTCAGAGAGGTGTTGAGGAGGCGTTCGTTTTTCTTCAACGGGGAAGGTATCCTGCGGCAAAGGCGGCCTTCATGAATTCAATATACGGTCATGGCGCAGAGCTTGATGACGGTAATAAGAAAGCGATGGGGCACGTCGGAGTTCATGTGATACCTGCAGTGTTTGCACTGGCAGATAAACTCAATTCAACAAATGAGGAGGTTCTTGTTGCGCTTGCAACGGGGTATGAAGCATACATAAGAATATCGTCTGCTGCGCAGCCGGGAATGGTCCAGAGAGGATTTCATTCAACTGGAATGGCGGGAACACTTGCCTGTTCTGCAGCATGTGCAAGACTTTATCATCTGGATGTACAAGGAATTGAAGATGCGATTGCGCTTGCAACAACTCTTTCAGGGGGACTCTTATCATATGGAGAGTCTCGTCCGGCGATAAAGCCGTTAAATCCTGCAAAAGCGGCTGAAAACGGTATATTTGCAGCTATGTTAGCAAGCGAAGGAGTGAAGGGGCCTTTAAAGGCTTTGGAAGGACCGAACGGTTGGTTCCATGCTGTAACAAGTAAGATTGAAAAAGATATGCTAAAAGGCGGAGAGCATCTGCTTATACATGAATGTTATTTTAAGCTTTACCCTTCATGCAGACATACACATTGCGGAATCGAAGCTGCTATAAATCTACATAAGAGGATAAAAGCAGAAGATATTAAAGCGGTGTATGTATATATATATCCCAACGCAATTAAACTGGCGGGGCAAATACATTTTCCTCAGAATCAAGATGAGACAAAGTTTTCCATTCACTATACATTGGCATGTGCTTTGCAATATGGCACGTACGGTATCAAGGATATGGAGTATACGAAGCTGTCAGATGAAATTGTAAATCTAATCAATAGAATTCATCTTATTTCGGATGAAGCTATGGAGGACAGGTCAAAAAACATTCGCGGAACGAGAGTAGAGGTTGTGAAAAAGAACGGTGAAGTGATAAAGGAAGCAGTCCTTGTTCCCAAAGGTGATCCGGAGAAGCCTTTGGGCAGGCAAGATATTATTGGCAAATTGGAGGAATGTGCTTTGGGATGCGCGGGTCAGAAAACGCTTGAAAAACTGATTCGGATGATAGAAGATCTTGACGGTGATGGAGAGTTTATAAATCCAATTAGTGTAACAGGAGAATTGTAATGGAAAATGTAAATATTGTATTAGGTACGATGACCTTTGGAGAATCGGTTTTTCATCCGGATATCAGAGCGTTTGTGGATACATTTCTGGATGCCGGATATGAAGAATTGGATACGGCCTATGTCTATAATAACGGAGACTGCGAAAAGCTGTTGGGGGAGGTTTTAAAGGATATAAATAAACCCTATAAAATTGCATCGAAAGTGAATCCGCGGATAAGTGGGAGGTTGGACGGTGAAGCAGCATATCAGCAGCTAAGTCAATCATTAGAAAGGCTTGGAGTGTCCTGCATAGATATTTTTTATCTTCATTTTCCCGATCCAATGACTCCGATTGAATCGGTATTAGAGACGTGTAATACGCTTTGGAAAAAGGGAAAATTTAGAGAACTTGGCTTATCTAATTTTCCTGCGTGGATGGTAGCGGATGCATGGCACAAGTGTGATCGGAGAGGATGGGTAAAACCGACAGTCTATGAAGGAATATATAATCCTTTGACACGTAAAGCAGAGACGGAATTGAAGGAGTGTCTTAACAACTATGGACTTCGCTTCTATGCCTATAATCCGCTGGCTGGAGGGCTGCTTACAGGGCGGTATGGCAAGTTTGAGGATGCACCCTTGAATGGCCGTTTTACGAATCGTCCTAATTACCAGGGACGTTACTGGAAAAAGAGTTGCTTTGAGGCGGTGGAAATGATAAAAGAAGCTTCTGCCCATCATGGTTTTACGAGTGTCGAAGCTACATACCGTTGGCTCTCTCATCACTCTATGCTGTGTGGTGACCGAGGGGACGCGATTATTATGGGTGCGTCAAAGCTTAGCCATTTGGAACAGAATTTGAAGGCTATAAAAAATGGAAGGCTGCCAGACGATGTACTTGAAGCATTTGACAGGGCGTGGAATATTTCAAAAACTGAAAGCCCTGAATATTTTACACTATATAAAGGAAATTTGACAAAAGGGCAGGAGGAGAAATGTTAGAACAAAAACTTGTATTTGAAGAACTTAATAAGCAAAATATAACTTTTTTTGTTGGTGTGCCGGATTCTTACCTGAATGGTTTTTGTAATTATGCACTGAAAAATTACCCAGAGCGTAATATTATTGCGGCTAATGAAGGGAATGCGGTGAGCATTGCAGCAGGGCATTATTTTGCCTCTAAAGAGATTCCGTTGGTATATATGCAGAACAGCGGCATGGGAAATGCGGTGAACCCATTAGTATCGCTTGCTGACGAACATGTTTATGCTGCTCCAATGCTTCTCCTGATTGGCTGGAGGGGGCGGCCGGGGACAAAGGATTGGCCCCAACATGAACTTCAAGGGGAGATTACGCCTGATTTGCTAAAATTAATGAATATTCCCTATTCTATCCTTACAGACGATATAGGTGATTTTAAAAAAGTAATTAAGAAAGCTTTAGCTTACTGCCAAACAAGCCGTAGGTCATATGCTTTAATTGCGCCGAAGGGAGTTCTTGACGGGGAGAAAATGAATAGGGGAGTGACAGATTATTCAATGAGCAGGGAGGAGGCGATTGAGGTAATTTTGAATCAGATGCCAAAGGATACGATTTATTCGGCCACTACAGGGCGAGCGACCCGCGAACTTTTCTTTCTGCGTGAGAGACGAAATGAAGGAAAGGAACACGATTTCCTTAATGTGGGTTCTATGGGACATGCTTCATCGGTTGCGTTGGGGATTGCATTAGAAAAAGAGAAAAGAAAGGTCGTAGTTCTTGATGGAGATTCGGCAGCGATTATGCATATGGGGGCAATGACAATGGTAAGCAAGCAGATTGTCCCCAATTTTATGCATGTTGTTCTCAATAACGGAGTGCATGATTCAGTTGGAGGCCAACCCTCGGCAGGTTATAAGGTTGATTTTACAGCGATTGCTAAAGCCTGCGGCTATGCCACAATTGGGCATTCGGTAACAGATAAGGAGGGATTGATTGAGGCGATATTGGCATTAAAAGATTGTGGAAGGGCGTCTTTTATAGATATACATATTCATAAAGGCTTGAACGCAACGCTGCCTCCCCTGCTTTTTTCACATAGGGAAGCCATTGACAGGCTGATCGAAGAATTGAATATAGATGAAAGCCAAGTCAGTTTGGAGAAAGGAAAAAATAATGAGTAGTATGGATGAAACAAGAGAATTTCTTAAGTCAATCGGATTGCCCCGTGGAGATGCTTACGATTTACCCACATCTGAGAAGCGATTCAATGACGGTGGACAATACCGGTTTGAGGTTCCGGGCATACAGGGGCCAAAGGTAATGAAAGCTTTGCTGGAGGCGGTAGACGGATATGGGCTGTACCTGCATCGTGTAACCCAGACCCAGGGAATTATGTGTTTGACGGATGATGAAATATCGAAAATGGCAGAGCTGGCACATCAATGGCAAACGGATTTGATTCTTGCCATTGGACCAAGGGCCACAACGGACACATCAGCTTCGGTACATACGGAGGAAGGCGTACGCATGGGATATCGGCTGCGCGGTGAAGAACAGATTGTAAGGGCGATTGAAGATGTCAAGCGGGCTGCCAGGCTTGGCTGCCGTGGGTTTCTTGTCTATGATGAGGGCTGCCTATGGGTATTGGATCAAATGAGAAGCGCAGGAGAAATCCCGGCAGACTGCCACTTTAAAGTGTCTGCACATGCTGGTCATGGCAATCCCGCTTCTGCAAAACTTTTGGAAAATATAGGGGCTGACTCTGTAAATCCGGTTCGTGACATTCAGCTTCAGATGTTGGCGGCCATGCGCCAGGCGGTGGAGTGTCCGCTTGATATCCATACAGAGAATCCGAAGTCTACTGGCGGTTTTATTCGTCATTATGAAGTGCCGGAAATGATTCGTATTGCGGCTCCGATTTATCTTAAGACGGGTGGTTCTGTTGCGGCTACCCATAGTTGGGACAGCACGGAAGAAGATGCACGTAAGCGGGCAAAACAGTGTTTGCTTGTGAAGCGGATGATTGAGACATACTATCCTGAGGCTGTATGGTCTCCTAAGGGCAGTCTGAGTGAACAGAAAGGAAAGTAAGAAGATTATGAGACACCATTTATATAATCCTGATTTTAAATTTATTGTTGAACCAGAGGAGTTTAACAAATATACTGACCGTGAAATACTCCAATATTGTCTTGGGGCAACCATGTATATGCCTGGAACAAAAGATTTTACTCCCAAGATTTTGTCAGGGGCGATGCCGGGGCTTACGACGATTGTTCTTTGTTTTGAGGATGCATGCCCAGAAGAACAGGTCCCGCAAGCGGAAGAAAACGTCCATAAGTTGTTAGACGCGGTGACAAACGCGGTGGAGGAGGGTGCTTTGTCGGCAGACAGGGTTCCCTTAATTTTTGTCCGGATTAGGAATCTTGCGCAGTTTAAGCATTTTGGGGAAGCGTTGACCTTACATCAGGCAAAGTCTCTGTGTGGGATTAATTTTCCAAAATTTAATGCAGAAAATGGATATGAGTATTTTGCATATCTGGCTGATTTGAATGAGCGTTTTGGTGAAATTTTATATGGGATGCCGATTATAGAAGACCCGGAAGCCGCATACAAAGAGACCCGAATGCAGGAGCTTGTTGGTATTAAGAAAATACTGGATAAGTATCACGAGCTTGTATTGCAGGTGAGGGTAGGAGGAACGGATTTTTCGTCTGTGTTTGGAGTACGCCGAGGCGTGGACTATTCAATCTATGATATTATGACGGTTCGTGAGTGCTTGGCAGATATTGTAAATGTATGTGGAAGAAATAATGATTATGTGATTTCTGGTCCTGTCTGGGAGTATTTTCGCGCCCCGAAGGAATTGATGTTTGAAGAATTGCCAAAGCATGGTTTGGAAGATTATTTGATGAAGCGGCTGCCTATTGTTAATAATGAGATTGACGGGCTTTTACGCGAAGTAATTTTGGATAAGGCAAATGGATTCGTTGGACGTACGGTGATCCATCCAACCCATGTGAAGTTTGTTAATGCCTTGATGGCGGTGACAAAGGAAGAATATGAAGACGCAAGCATGATTCTTGGTCATAAGGAAGGCGGAGTTGTAAAGGGAACTGGTGCGAACAAAATGAATGAGGTTAAGCCCCATACGAATTGGGCAAACAAGGTTATAAATCGTGCAAGAGCATTTGGGGTTATCGAAAATGAGGGAGCTTATGTGAAGCTCTTTGCTGTTAATGAATAGAAGAAAAGTTTGGAGTGGTTTATGGGAAGTGAATTATACACACCTGTCTCAGATGAAGATATTGAAAGGCTGAGAGTTGGGGATAGGGTATATATTTCAGGATATATCTTATGCGGCCGGGATGCTGTGCTGCCGAAAGTAGTGAAAATGCTTGGTGATGGAAGAATCAAAGAACTGGGAATCAGCCTGCAGGGGCAGGTTGTTTTTCACACCGCATTAAGTCCGGCAGGAGTTGGCCCTACGTCAAGCAATAAGCTAGAGATTGAAAATAGTATAGAGCCATTATCATATGCAGGTGTAAAGATACATCTTGGTAAAGGTAAACTGCATAAAGAAACGATAGAGGCTCTGGATCAGTGTCATGCGGTGTATGCGGTCATACCGCCGATTACGGCTTTGCTTGGAGAAAAGACATCTGAGGAAAAGGTTATTGCTTTTCCTAAGCTTGGTATGGAAGCATTACATATGATTAAGGTCTGCAAGTATCCGGCAATTATAGGGGCGGCGCATGGGAGGAGTATCTATGAGTAATTTTGATTATAAAAGGACGGTCAACAGGGTTTCGGATACTCTTGTGAATGCCGGTTCAATTTTTTCGGAGGATAAGAAGGAAGCATTCACAAGGGCAATCGCATCGGAAGATAATAAAAATGCCAAATGGGTGCTTGAAAATATATTGGAGAATGCAATGGCAGCCGAAAAAAATCATAGCCCTCTTTGTGATGATACAGGAATTCCCCATCTTGTTTTAGAAGTTGGTTTAGATGCCAATGTGTCAGGTAGAATGCTTGATGCGATCAGAGAAGGTGTTGCAGAAGGATTGCGGAAGCTGCCGGGACGTCCAATGGGGATTATGGGAGATGACAGCCATAGAATTAATCAGAGTGGCGGCTTGGATTTAGATAGTGCGGGCGTTGAGGCCGCGCCGATACTAATCCGTAGATGTGAGGAAAATATTGTCCGTTTACATATTTTAATGTTGGGCGGTGGGCCGGCGATTAGGGCAAAGACATATAGAATCTTCCATAAGCACGATACAAAAGTTGTGTTGGACGAAATTGTAAAGTGGGGAATCGAAGGTGTTGCACAGTTAGGTTGTTCGCCGTGTACGTTGTCTGTCGGAATAGGGAGAAGCCATTTTGAAGCAACAGCTTTGATGATGCAGGCACAGGTAGATGGAAGATATCATACTCAGAGCGAGATGGAGCAGGAGATTACCAAACGGGTAAATGAGAGCGATATTGGTCCTCTCGGATTACACGGTAAAACGAGTGTGCTTGCTACATTTATGAGAGTTGGGCCACAGAGAGCCAGCGGTGTGAGGATTGTCAGCGTGCGTCCTTGTTGTTGTTTTGAGCCAAGGCTTGCTACTGTTGATTTAGGATGAGTGAGAACTTAGACGGAAAAATACGATTAATAAGGGATGGAATGGTAAATGAAAAAGTGTACCATTCCATCCTTTTACTTTTTACTTAACACTAAGTACATTCTATCACTTCCACCCTGCACTCATGCTTTTTACTCCTTCTATCATACCCAATCCCCACGGCAAGCTGTCTTCCCGTATAGCTTAAAGGTTCTCCAGGTTTGGGAGAGAATGCGAGAACATATTTTTTTTCTTTAATCTGCTGTATCGCATGTTCGGCCGTATCGTCTGCTTTTAATTCAAGAATGATACAGTCGTCATTCTGATCTGTCATCGGATAGAATATAAAATCCACATAACCAATCCCGCCCTTATCTTCCCGCACCAGACGATAAGAATCCCGTGCAGCGAGGTATCAGTATATAGCAATCTGATTGGGAATACAACCAAAAGCCTCTGAATTAATTGTAATCTAACGGTTGTACTAACTGCAAAAAGAGAATATAATATGTCTGAAAGTTATGGAGGAAAGGATTATAAACAGAACATGTTGAATAAAAATGTAGATTTAAACGGAAAGACCATATTAATTACCGGCGCAGCCGGATTTATCGGGGCGAATTTAAGCCGTGTCCTGCTTACCATGTTTGAAGATATCAAAATTATAGGAGTTGACAACCTGAATGACTACTACGATGTATCTTTGAAAGAATACCGTCTGGAACAGATTCGGCAGGAAAAAAAAGGCGCATCGTCTGAATTTATTTTTCAGAAGGGCAGCCTTGCGGATAAAGTTTTTATTGACCAGATTTTTTCAGAATATCAGCCTGAAGTCGTGGTCAATCTGGCAGCTCAGGCAGGAGTGCGATACAGTATTACCAATCCGGATGCTTACCTGGAGTCCAATGTAATCGGCTTCTACAACATTTTGGAGGCATGCCGCCACAGTTACGATGATGGGAAAAAAGGCGTCGAGCATTTGGTATATGCCAGTTCTTCTTCTGTCTATGGCAGTAACAAGAAGATTCCCTATTCTACGGAGGACAAGGTGGACAACCCTGTTTCCTTGTATGCGGCAACGAAGAAATCAAACGAATTATTTGCACATGCATATTCAAAATTATATGATATCCCATCCACTGGCTTACGTTTCTTTACAGTATACGGACCAGCAGGGCGTCCGGATATGGCGTACTTTGGATTCACGGATAAACTGGTGAAGAATGAGACGATTAAGATTTTCAATTACGGGAATTGCAAGCGCGATTTTACCTATATCGACGATATTGTAAAGGGTATTGTTGAAGTGATGCAGCGTAGTCCCCTTTCTAATGAAGACGGCGTCAGATATAAGGTATATAACATTGGTAATAATAAACCAGAGAATCTGCTGGATTTTGTGGAGATTTTGCAGGAGGAATTGAAAGCTGCGAAGGTGTTGCCACAGGATTATGATTTTGAACAGCATAAGGAGCTTGTGGGTATGCAGCCTGGGGATGTAGAGGTGACTTATGCGGATGTGGAGGAATTAGAGAAGGACTTTGGATTTAAGCCGTCAACCAGCTTGCGGGACGGATTGAAAAAGTTCGCACAGTGGTATAGAAACTATCAGGCTTGATAATCCCAGGCGGAGGTGAAAGCTTTATGGGGGTTTATCTTAATCCAGGGAACAGCGGATTTACCGGAATACTGAATGATCATTATATCGACAAGACGGGGCTGATTGCTTTGATTAATGATACCATTGAGACTCCAAGAAGGCTGACCTGTATCAGCAGACCACGAAGATTTGGAAAATCATTTGCAGCTCAGATGTTATGCGCATATTATGATAAGACCTGTGATTCATCACATCTCTTTGAGGGAAAAGACATCAGCAAGGATGAAGATTACTTGAGGTACCTCAACAAGTATGATGTGATATATGTTGATATGACTTATATAAAGCCCTTTACCAATCATTATAGGATGTTTGTTGATTATTTAAGCGGAAAGATTACAGAAGAATTAATGAGAGCGTATCCAGAATTGTCCGTAAGCAATGAACTGCCGGAGACGATGATTCATGCAGTTGAACTGACCGGAAATAAGTTTATTATGATTATTGATGAGTGGGATGCGCCGATTCGTGAAAATCCGTCGGTTCAGCAAGAATATCTGGAATTCCTCCGTACCATGTTTAAAAGCAGCGGAACAACGGCGAAGATATTTGCGGCGGCATATATGACAGGAATTCTTCCGATTAAAAAGGATGGAAAGCAGTCTGCCATATCTGATTTTAAAGAGTACACGATGGTCAAGCCACGGAAATTTGGCAGTTATGTCGGATTCACAGAAAAAGAAGTGAGAGGGCTGTGCGCTGAGTACGGAGTCGATTTTCAGAGGATGAAACAGTGGTATGAAGGATATCATTTTAAAGGCGTGGGTTCTGTCTACAACCCAAACTCAGTCAAGCAGGCTGTTGATAATCTTGATTTTGATTCTTATTGGACGGAGACGTCAGCGGCGGAGAGTCTGCTCTCATATATCAGTATGAATCATGTGGGGCTTGTAAAGACCATCGCTGAGCTGATTGGCGGTGTGGAGGTAGGAGTAAATGTGAATGGCTTTGCAAATGATCTTGTAACGTTTAAGGGAAGGGATGATGTGCTGACGCTTTTGGTTCATTTGGGATATTTGGCATATGATGAGAGTAAAAAGACTGTGCGAATTCCCAATGAAGAAATTCGGATGGAATTTTCAAAGGCGGTCAGGGAGGCCCATCATACAGAAACCATGAAGCGGGTAGCGGAAAGCGACCGGCTTCTCTACGATACTGTTCACATGAACGAGGAGGCTGTTGCGGCTCAGATTGAAAAGATACATTCTGAGGAGACGACGCCTTTGCACTACAATAAAGAGGATAGCCTTCGTAGCGTGATTAAACTTGCGTACTACACATATAAGGAGAATTATCTGCAATGGGAGGAACTACCTGCCGGAGAGGGATTTGCGGATATTATCTATTTGCCGAAGTATGATTCCGGTTATCCTGCGCTTGTCATAGAGCTGAAATGGAATCAATCAGCCCAGGGTGCAATCGAACAGATAAAGAAGAAGCAGTATCCAAAAGCTATTGAGAATTATGGCGGGGATATATTGTTAGTCGGAGTGAATTATAATAAGGAAACATCTGTGGGGGAAAGAAAGCATACCTGTATCATTGAAAAATATGTAAAAGAGTAAAAAATGTTCTGAAAATATTTTTGAAAACACGCGAGTGTACAAAATAATATTTTCAGAACATTTTTACTTTAGCATTTGAGGGTCATTCGGTCCATGTTGAGCTTTAGTCCTATGTTTGGCGCCGTTGAGTTGTAGGCGATATTAACAATTATAGCATCATATAAGAGAGCCGGTTTCGATGTAGTCATACCGTCCGTCTGCGACGAGATATTTGTTTGCTGAGCGTGCCCTTGGAAATAACTGTACTTCGTCAAAGATAATCGGGGTTTCCCTCTCGTATAGCCTGACATTGTAGAAGCTCGCCAGATACATGAAGAACATATCCAGGTTATCCAAATAGTTATGGAACAAATCGGTAGCCTCCTTTCTTCCATTTTAACAGTTCTGTATAAATCTTTCTTTTCATTAAAATTCACCTCCGTATGTATGTCAGAAATCATTAAAATTAAGCGATTTCACGTTTTCAAGTATTTGTATGTATCAAATTTACACGTAATCAAGATTTTTGTATGAGGGGATTTAACACGTAATCAATAATTTTGAACCTTAAAATTTAACACATATTCAATAATTTTCTTGATTAGTATATGCATATATACAATTTCATATTTATCTCTGGATAGTCAATAAAGGGGAAGCAGGGTAATTTATCTGAATTAGATGTGTCGTAATGCCACGTCCTTTTTCTTCTTATATAATCATTAGAAAAAAGAAAGAAAGAAGGACTACAAATGAGAAAAAATCAGAAATTGGAAACAATCGTACCACAGTGGTTGGAGAATTCTAAGATGCGTGTGAAGGAGTCTACATATGTAAAATATGTAAACCTGACGTCAAATCACATTCTGCCTTTGCTTGGCGATATTGAGGCAGAGTGTCTGACGACAGACACGATTGAGCAATTTGTGCAGGGCAGATTGAATTCCGGTAATAAGCAGGGCAAAGGTCTGGCTGAGAAGACAGTAAAAGATTTGCTTCTTGTGTTGAAGGATATCTGCCGTTATGCTGCGCTGAGCGATATTGATATTCCATGCCGCTTTGAGTTGATTCGCATCAGGGGAAATGACAGCGAAATCCAGGTTTTGGACAAGCATACGCAGCTTCGATTGGAACGTTTTTTAATGAGAGACGTTTATAACCTGAAAAAGACGGGAATCCTGTTAAGCCTTTGTATGGGACTTAGGCTTGGGGAAATATGTGCGCTTAGAAAAGGCCAGATATTATATAAGGATGGAATCCTGCAGGTAAGGTCAACTATGCAGCGGATTCAAAATTTTAATGACGAGGTAGATTGGAAGGGAAGGGAGAACAGAAAGACAAGGGTTATCATTACATCTCCTAAGAGTGCTTGTTCTGTACGGGATATTCCAATGCCGGAATTTATGGTGGAACGTTTAATGAGGCTTAAGACTTCGGACGACAATGTATTTGTGCTGACGGGCACTTCTAAGAAGTTTGTAGAGCCAAGGACTTTCGAGAACGTTTTCAAGCGTTATTTGATGGAGTGTAATATGGATATTGTAAATTTTCATGCTTTGCGCCATACATTTGCAACACGGTGTATAGAGAAAGGGTTTGATGTTAAAACTCTGAGTGAGATTTTGGGACATGCAAACGTAAATATTACTCTGAATCGCTATGTACATTCTTCCATGGAGCAGAAACGTAAATGGATGAGTGAGATGACTCTTGGGGTAATGTATTAAGTTACCTATAAATATGAAGCATTTTAGATACAAAATTAGATGTAAAAAAGCGGAAAAACCCTTGACAATAGGTATTATTCGTAATAAACTAATTCAGCGGGTGAAATATTTGCCCGCTGATTGGCAACAGAATGCAACTTATTATAATCGTAGGAGGTGAAAGAGAATGCCAACATTTAACCAGTTAGTAAAAAAAGGTCGTCAGACATCTGTAAAGAAGTCCACAGCACCAGCGCTTCAGAAAGGGTATAACTCTTTAAGGAAGAGAAGTACGGATGCGTCCGCTCCTCAAAAGAGAGGTGTTTGTACTGCAGTTAAGACTGCTACACCTAAGAAGCCTAACTCAGCGCTTCGTAAGATTGCCAGAGTACGTCTGTCTAACGGTATCGAGGTGACAAGCTACATTCCAGGAGAAGGACACAACCTTCAGGAGCATAGCGTTGTCCTGATTCGTGGAGGAAGGGTAAAAGACCTTCCAGGTACAAGATACCATATCGTAAGAGGAACGCTTGATACGGCAGGTGTCGCTAAGAGAAGGCAGGCACGTTCTAAATACGGTGCCAAGAGACCGAAAGACGCTAAAAAGTAAACCTGAACATTTGGTGAGGCATTGCCGAACCTAGTGTGAAGGTTGTTCTTCTGAGCAAAGCAAGGAAGAACTTCATTAAAAAGTAGTCACAAACAGAACTATGATTAAGTAAGTTGCAAGGATATAGATTGCACTACACAGTATCATTAGAAAGACACATGTGAGTACCGATGAATTAATCAGTGCAGTTAATATAATGCACAATTATGTTTAAGGAGGGAAGGACCGTGCCACGTAAAGGACATACCCAGAAAAGAGATGTATTAGCAGATCCGTTGTACAACAACAAAGTGGTTACAAAGCTGATTAACAACATCATGTTAGACGGCAAGAAGGGTGTAGCACAGAAGATTGTATACGGAGCGTTTGACAGAGTTGCAGCAAAATCCGATAAGCCGGCAATCGAAGTATTTGAAGAAGCGATGAGCAACATCATGCCAGTACTTGAGGTTAAGGCAAGACGTATCGGTGGAGCAACTTACCAGGTGCCGATCGAAGTAAGAGCTGACAGAAGACAGGCTTTAGCGCTTCGCTGGCTGACATTGTATTCACGCAAGAGAGGCGAGAAGACGATGGAGGAGAGATTGGCGAATGAGATTCTTGATGCATCCAACAACACAGGTGCGTCTGTGAAGAAGAAAGAAGACATGCACAAGATGGCTGAAGCAAATAAGGCATTTGCACACTACAGATTCTAGGAGGCAGCAATGGCAGGAAGAGAATACCCGTTAGAGAGAACTAGAAATATCGGTATTATGGCGCATATTGATGCTGGAAAGACAACAACAACAGAGCGTATTTTGTATTATACCGGTGTTAATCACAAGATTGGTGATACTCACGAAGGTACTGCTACAATGGACTGGATGGCTCAGGAGCAGGAGAGAGGTATCACGATTACTTCCGCTGCTACAACATGTCACTGGACACTGCAGGAGAACTGCAAGCCAAAAGAGGGCGAATTAGAGCATCGTATCAATATTATTGATACTCCGGGACACGTTGACTTTACAGTAGAAGTAGAGCGTTCGCTCCGTGTACTTGACGGCGCAGTAGGTGTATTTTGTGCTAAGGGTGGAGTTGAACCGCAGTCAGAAAACGTATGGCGTCAGGCAGACACATACAATGTACCGAGAATGGCATTTATTAACAAGATGGATATCTTGGGAGCTAATTTCTATGGTGCAGTAGACCAGATTAAGACCAGATTAGGAAAGAATGCAATCTGCATCCAGCTTCCAATCGGAAAAGAAGATGAATTTAAGGGAATTATCGACCTCTTTGAAATGAAGGCTTATATCTATAATGATAATAAGGGTGATGATATTTCAATCGTCGATATTCCGGAAGATATGGCAGATGATGCGGAGCTTTATCGTTCAGAGCTGGTTGAGAAGATTTGTGAATTAGATGATGATTTAATGATGGCTTATCTGGAAGGCGAAGAACCATCTGTTGATGAATTAAAGGCAGTTTTAAGAAAAGCTACCTGCGAGTGTACGGCAGTTCCGGTATGTTGTGGAACAGCTTACAGAAATAAAGGAGTTCAGAAGCTTCTGGATGCAGTTGTTGAGTTTATGCCTTCTCCGCTTGACATCCCGCCGATTCAGGGCGTTGATGCAGACGGAAATGATACGGTTAGACATTCTTCTGATGAAGAACCGTTTTCAGCACTTGCATTTAAGATTATGACAGACCCGTTTGTGGGTAAGCTGGCATATTTTAGAGTATATTCTGGTACGATGAACTCCGGTTCCTATGTACTGAACGCAACAAAGGGCAAAAAAGAGCGTGTTGGACGTATCCTTCAGATGCATGCCAACAAGAGAGAGGAACTGAGCAAGGTATATTCCGGTGACATTGCAGCAGCAATCGGATTCAAGTTTACGACTACAGGTGATACCATCTGTGACGAGCAGCATCCGGTAATCTTAGAGTCTATGGAATTCCCAGAGCCGGTTATCGAGCTTGCGATTGAGCCGAAGACAAAGGCTTCTCAGGGCAAACTTGGAGAGTCTCTTGCGAAGCTTGCAGAGGAAGACCCGACATTCCGTGCTCATACGGATCAGGAGACAGGTCAGACGATTATCGCCGGAATGGGTGAGCTCCATTTGGAAATCATCGTTGACAGACTTCTCCGTGAGTTTAAGGTAGAGGCGAATGTAGGTGCACCTCAGGTTGCTTACAAAGAAGCATTTACCAAGGCTGTGGATGTAGACAGCAAGTATGCAAAGCAGTCTGGTGGACGTGGACAGTACGGACATTGTAAGGTTAAGTTTGAGCCAATGGATATCAATGGTGAGGAGACCTTTAAGTTCGAGTCTACAGTAGTCGGCGGTGCGATTCCAAAGGAATACATTCCTAAGATTGGGGAAGGTATTGAGGAAGCTATGCAGTCCGGTATCCTTGGAGGATTTCCGGTTGTGGGCGTTAAGGCAAATGTATACGACGGTTCTTACCATGAAGTCGATTCAAGTGAAATGGCATTCCACATTGCCGGTTCACTGGCGTTCAAGGATGCTATGAAGAAGGCGTCACCGGTATTGTGCGAGCCTATCATGAAGGTAGAAGTAACGATGCCGGAGGAGTATATGGGAGACGTTATTGGTGATATCAACTCACGCCGCGGAAGAATCGAAGGTATGGACGACCTTGGCGGCGGTAAGATTGTTCGCGGATACGTTCCGTTGTCTGAGATGTTCGGATACTCTACAGACCTTCGTTCACGGACGCAGGGACGTGGAAACTATTCCATGTTCTTTGAAAAATATGAGCAGGTACCGAAATCTGTACAGGAAAAGGTATTATCGAACAAAAATGATTAATTAAATAGTAAAAAGGCTTGAAAAACTGCATGATTTGAAATATAATCAATGTTAGCTGAATAAACGTAAATATTTAAACACACCGTATTTTAAGGAGGATTATTCAAAATGGCAAAGGCTAAATTTGAAAGAACAAAACCACATTGCAATATTGGTACAATCGGTCACGTTGACCATGGTAAGACAACTCTGACAGCGGCTATTACCAAGACTCTTTCAGAGAGAGTTGAAGGAAATGCAGCAGTAGATTTCGAGAACATTGACAAGGCTCCAGAAGAGAGAGAGCGTGGTATCACAATTTCTACAGCTCACGTTGAGTATGAGACAGAGAAGCGTCACTATGCACACGTAGACTGCCCAGGACATGCTGACTACGTTAAGAACATGATTACTGGTGCTGCTCAGATGGACGGCGCTATCCTTGTAGTTGCTGCTACTGACGGTGTTATGGCTCAGACAAGAGAGCATATCCTTCTTTCTCGTCAGGTAGGTGTTCCATATATCGTTGTATTCATGAACAAGTGTGACATGGTTGACGATGAGGAGCTTCTTGAGCTGGTTGAGATGGAGATCCGCGAGCTGTTAGACGAGTATGAGTTCCCAGGAGATGATACTCCGATTATTCAGGGTTCTGCTCTTAAGGCTCTTGAGGATCCGTCAGGCGAGTGGGGCGACAAGGTTATGGAGCTTATGGCAGCAGTTGACAGCTATATTCCAGATCCGCAGCGTGCAACAGATCAGCCATTCCTGATGCCTGTAGAGGACGTATTCTCTATCACAGGTCGTGGAACAGTTGCTACTGGTAGAGTAGAGCGTGGTGTTCTTCATGTTTCTGACGAAGTTGAGATCGTTGGTATCCATGAGGAGACAAGAAAGACTGTTGTAACAGGTGTTGAGATGTTCCGTAAGCTGCTTGACGAGGCTCAGGCTGGTGATAACATCGGCGCTCTTCTGCGTGGTGTTCAGAGAACAGAGATTGAAAGAGGACAGGTTCTTGTTAAACCAGGTTCTGTAACATGCCACAAGAAATTTACAGCTCAGGTTTACGTACTGACTAAGGATGAAGGTGGACGTCATACACCATTCTTTAACAACTACAGACCGCAGTTCTATTTCAGAACAACAGACGTTACAGGTGTCTGCAATCTGCCGGATGGTGTAGAGATGTGTATGCCTGGCGATAACGTAGAGATGTCTATCGAGCTGATTCACCCAGTTGCTATGGAGCAGGGTCTTCGGTTCGCTATCCGTGAGGGCGGACGTACAGTAGGTTCAGGCAGAGTAGCTACTATCGTTGAGTAATCAATAGTATAGAATCAAATAACAAAATAAGTACCGCAATCCTTTGAGAAATCCAGGGGTTGCGGTTTCTTAATGCCTAAAAATAATAGCGAACAAAAGGAAAAGCCACTTGCCGAAAATTCATTGAAAATGGCTTATGGCTCTAAAAAAATTAAAATAGAGAGCCCACTTGTGACTCCCTTTGTTTGATTACAATAAATTCTTTGGTATAAATATATAAAATATATTTACCACGGAAGTAAAATGCTGGAAAATGGAAGGCGTCATAAGAAAATTGCCGTAAAGCAATTCATAATTTCTCTTAAGGTATCCTGATTTAACTGATAATACACCCGTCCGTCCTTTTTTTCGACTGTAACCATATGGTTGGTGAGAAGCATACTCATATGATGTGAAGCCGTTGCGGGAGTTAAGTGAAGTTCCTCTGCAATTTCCAGATTATATCTCCCATGAGACTTTAACAGGCATAGAATCTCAAACTTGCTTTTATCTCCCAGAAGTTTCAAAATCTGTGGGAGCATTTCTCTGGCATTTTGCATATTTTTCTGATACAACTCCAGTTTGTCTGCCAAAACACCCTGGAAAATTATGGTGGGCGTAATCCATTCTATCAGTGGAAGAACTGCTGTTAAATAGACTTTTTTTGTTTCAGGGTGAAATTCAGATACAAGGCTGTGCAGGGCGTCTGAAATGTCTATCGGCGCTTCAGAGGCTAATTTTTCTAAGTACACTTTATTTTCCTGAAAGGTTATCTCAAAGGCAGAACGATTTTTTCTATAAATCTCAAACAATTCCCGAAATTTTTTTACAGGATTGTTGATTAACTCCAAAAGCCGCCATTTTGTATCTTCGGAATATCCTGAAGACTGGAGTATATGAAACCAGCTCTCCAATGAGTTTGCATTTGGAGTTTCACCTGCTTTTTCTTCTGTTAAGAAAGTAGTTATTGCAGAAAATATATGCTGTTGTTCTATATTCTCCCACTTCGGCTCAACTTCCAAAAGCTCTGTTGCCATGGCCAGAACTGTCAAAAAAAATTCTGTATTATTCCCAAAGAAAAAGCTTTCTTTTTCATTTAATGAATAAGATTCCTCAAATACATGCACATAGTTTTCTAAATAAAAAAGGTGCTGTTTATAAAATTGATTTCCATCAATGTTCATTTCGTCTAAAGAAGTCAGCATATCTGTTTTAACAGCCTCAAAATTCTTTACCATATAGATAAGCCCCAATGTTTCCAAAAAAGGATGAAGCTTTTTTGCATTTTCCAATTTATAAACCTCCGTTTGTATGATGCGGTTATAATCTCTATTATATATTTCTAATCACTAATGCAAGTAATGTTCCCATGGTAATATGCCCGATCAGAACAAGATATGCTGATACAAAAATAACAGCGATGGTGGAAAGGACAGACATGGTATCGGATAAACCTTCATTTAATGCAAACAATCGGGCAGCCTTAAATCTTGTGTGAATCTCTTTTTCATTTTCACCCTGAAATCGCAAAATCGTATTTTCTATACGGTTATAGCTTTTTAAGACCTCATACCCTGAGAAAAGTTCCTTTAGTTTGCCTGTGAAGACAGACATTTGTTTTGAAACACAATTCTGCCTTTTTCCAGCATATGTCCGATACCGGCCGGAACAAGAAACATCAATAAAAGTGCAAATACAAGAATTACCGTAACAAGAGGGCTAAGAGCGATTAGTCGGAAACAGGGCGAAGCGAGCCGGCAGGGAGTATCAGAGCCTTCTGCTACAAATTGAGAAGTCATTGGAAGGATAAGAAACGTGGGGTGTGGCAGTTGCTATGCCCTTATTTTTAAGTGGTAGATGAGGAATGTAAGTGATATAATTAAAAAACAAATCAGTATTAGGAGGGATGAAGATATGCTTATTAGGGTGGCAAATATGGATGACATTGAGAAGCTAAGGCGTTTGTATGCTGAATTAGAGATTGACGTTGTAAAATATCAACCAGAACATTTTGTAGTGGGCTATCGTAATGATGACTTTTTTAACTCAATATTTGAAAGTGATAATCAGGATATTCTCGTGGCAGAAATTGACGGAACAGTTGTAGGGTTTTCTCATGTTATGATATTGAAACAGAAAAATATAGCGTGTTTAAAACCACAGACCGTAGTTTATATACAAGATATGGATGTTTTGGAGTGTGAGAGTAGCAAAGGAATTGGAACACTTCTCATAGATGCCAGTAAAGAATATGGAAAAAGAAAAGGTGCAGATTTTATTAGAACTGAGGTTTTTCCACAAAATATTGACGGAATGAGATTTTACGAGAGAAACGGTTTTTGTGAAATGATGAAAACTATTGAGTGTCAATTTTGAATGATAACTTATCCAACGACAAAATTCCAGTTGTATGTGAATAGAGTGTTTATTAAATTTTTTCTTATTCGAGTGAAAATAATTAAAAACTCAAAAGAAAAGTATATGTATTGAGTGAAAAGTGGATAAGACTTTTTTAGTGAGGTAAACAAATGGATGCACAAGTGTTTTGGAATGTCATTGGTAATTACAATGAAAAGACGTGGTTAATTCAAATAATATTGCTTATACTTGTGTTTTTGGCAGTTACATTATCTTATATGGGGAAAGTAAAATGGGCAGCAAAGTTTGCGTTAGGAATTGTAAATTTGTTTATAGGAATTGTTTTTTTTGCATGGTATGGAACAGAGCCTATTCAAAAATATTTTGCTTTGCCATTATATTTAGTATGTGGGGGATTATTTATATATGAAAGTTGGCATAGCAAAGATGATGTAATTATGAAACCAAATGTAATACAGAAGATGCTACTGGTGTTATATTTCTTTTACCCTATTGTATCTATGCTTTTAGGCAACTCTTTTTGGCAAATGGTAACATATATTATGCCTTGTCCCGTAATCAGCTTAAGCATAGTTGTTTATGCAGGATACAAAATGAAAAATAGGGAAAAACATTCAGATTTCATTTCCGAGAGCTCGTAAGGGTGGACGTACAGTAGGTTCAGGTTGTATGGCTACTATCGTAGAGTAATTATAATTTATTTAGTAAAACCAAGGCTTTCGGGGGTTTCCCGAAAGCCTTTTAACATGCTGAGAAAAGAGGAATCTATGTGTGGATTCATTGATAAAGTAGAGGTTTAATGCTTCTTCAATTACTTATGAACCTCAATGCCATTTACCTCCAGATGATCGTCAATGGCAATAACCAGGCAGCGTCTCCCGTCGATTTCCCGTGTCTCCACCAAATCAGACCTTTCTGGATTGACCTTCACAATTACATCAGGCGTCTCAATCTGGAAGGTCTTGACGCTTGCAATATTCGAGGCCAGCAGCGTATTCTTCTCCCCCACAGCCTCCTCAAATTCTTTGTCAAAGGATTCAAGCCTTTCCTCTGGTACACCGCTTTTTGCAAGAAGCCTGCGCACATCCGGTTTACACAGCTTAAGGGGTTCCGGCTCCTCCTTAGTTTCCTCCAGCATCTCGTTTAAGTTATCGTGGATATTTCGGATCACTTCATAATCACATTCATCTCCAAGGGTATCGCTGATAATCGTCTGGAAAGTCGTCTTCTGGTCGCCGGCGGTCAGAGGAATCGTGCTTCCCAGCACATTTGCAATCAGCTCTGGCTGAATGTCCTCTGGTTTTTTTGTATAATACAGAATACTATGAATATTGCTGGAACGATCCTGGAATGTTGGGAACAAGAAGCCCTTTGCAGGCGCCTCCACAATCCAATCGCGGATTCGGTCCTCTATGTGGTTCGTTTCTGCATTATATGTAAGACCCGCTTTCGTAAGGTTCACCGGACAAATACTGCACAGAATATGCTCATACACAGTATCCGAAGCATCAAACATCTCCATGCCGTCCGAGGATTTCCCCGGAACATCGTAGACAGCGTGAATGAGGATGATGTAATAATTCTCTGCATAGACATAATTATCAATGATTCGGTCGTAGAATTCCTCGATTATCAGATCGTCCTCCAATTTGCTGTCCCGAAGCTTTAGAAGAAATTCCTGGGTTCCTCCTGAAGCCTCCTGTTCAAGAGGGAAATCCATGTTAATCAAGTTCTTCCCAAGTGTGCCGGACAAGGTATGTTTGAAAATGTCAAAGTATTTAAAAGCTTCCTCCTCCGGTAAGGACAGGAAGGCTTTCTTAAGCTCCGTCTTCTTTTCTTTTTCGTGATCCACATAACAGCCGCAGATACGTGTGATGGCACAGTTCTCAGGGGTAAATTGTTTGCGGATTTCAAGCACTTCTTTCTTATTCATATCTACACTTCCCTTTCTGAAACTTCTCCAATCTTAGCATATTTGAGACGGATTTACAAGAACTGTGTCAGTACATGCAATATAAGACAAAAAGAAAATGTAAGAGCTGCACATTATTTTGAGATTTTTATATATTATTTTATAAAAGAGTTGGAGAAAGAGCATAAATGGAAGAAAAGAAGAAAGCATTAACAGGTAATTGTAATTTTGCCGGAATTAGGCCGGCTATGGCAGATTTGCCTTATCCCCAGATTCAGGTGTGGGGGCGGAACCAGACTTATGCCAACCTGCTGACCATTGATTACTGCGGGCAGACTTCTGAATTGACTGCAATCACACAGTACATTAATAATGAGAACAGGCTTTCATATGAAAATTGTTCTGTGGCGAGAACCCTTTTGAGTATTGCAATAGCAGAAATGATGCATTTGCAGAAGTTGGGAGAAATGATTGTACTGCTTGGAGGAAATGTGAATTATACAGCGAAACACAGAAATGGAGCGAAACGGATGTGGAGCCCTGAATATCTGACAATTCCGGAAAATGCGGTGAAGATGATACAGGCGGATATTGCGGCGGAGAAGGATGCCATTGAACAGTATCGTATGCATATTAAGATGATACAGGATGACTGTGTGGGCGCTGTGTTGGCAAGGATTATTAAAGATGAGGAATATCATATTATGCTGCTTCGGAATTTGCTGGAGGACTTATAGTCGATTGAGAAGTAACGGGGCGCCCTTTTAGGTATATCCCAAGGGCACCCCGTAATTATGCCCTTGGGCATGAATCATAGATTCAGCGGGAAGGGACCAGACAAGACCTCCCGTGTTACATAGAGGGTCCGGTCTGGATGGGTTGCCAGTGTCCACTTTACCAGCAGAATACGCAGATGTTCAATCTCGATGCAGGTAACGCATCTGGGATGTACACAGCTTCCCGTGTTGCAGTAAGAGACAGATTCATCCAGCATAGGCCGGTGGGTATGTCCCGTAATCAGTACGCAGCCAGTACGCCCCGCCCATTCAGATAAAAGCTGCTCTACCTTTTTCTTTTTGGTATTATTCTTAGCGGCGCTGGTAGGGTCAAGGAAGCCGGCTGCTTCCAGCGGCTTCCAGAGATATCTGACCAGAAAGCGTGATGTGCGCCATAGGACGCTATTGAAAAAATCTGCCTGATGACCATGGGTCAGATAAATCTCCTTACGGCAGTTTTCATTTTTCAAAATCACGCCGGCGTGAAACGCCATCCCTGGAAACAGCTCATCCTCATGACAGACGCTGCATGGATAGGAAGTGCAGCATTTACCTGTGAATCGGGAATTACGTTTGACAATATCGTGATTTCCATACAGCATAATCAGGCGGTGTTCCCGATAAAAACGGGACAACAGCCAAAATACATTGTTATGGATTGATTTGATGACGTCAAAAGAACGATTTTCCCATAATTCATCTCCATCCCCTAATTCAACATAGGTAAACCCGCGTCTGTAGTAATACTTTAGCGCTGCAAAATACAGGGTTTGATTCTTTAAAAAATTATCATTGTTGGTTCCACAGCCCCTGTGACAATCACTGAAAAGAACATAGCGGGAGGAAGGGGTAAGGGGAAACACAGGCGCCTGGGCAAAAGCTGCGTTAAGCCGGCTGTCAGCAGACATGCTTCTTTCTCCTTCTTTTTTTCTTTTTCTTGCGCCGAATGTGCATCATATGCCGGAAGGCAAATGGCATATATTCGTAGAGGTACAGCAATTTGTCCATAGTGAAACAGAAATGTTTTGTAACGTGACAGTATATTTTCAGGAAAATGCGGTTCTTCCACAGTGCAAATGCAGTTCGGATACTGTGGGCGCTTCTGGGTTGTCTGGTGTGGGGACGGGAGAAGCGAAATAGAACCTGTTGATTCCATACATGGATATCCTCCTGGGAATAACCGCAGTCAATTAAACCGCGGACAAATGCGCTCTGCATATCACAGGAAGGGAAGGTAATCTCTGTTTTCATAAGCAAAAGTTCAGGTTTTGCATACTCTCCCATCCGAAAGCCGGTCAGCCACCAATGACGCTGTGCAATCCGGTACATTGGACTGGTTTCATAATAAAGAGTGTATTCAAAAAACGGAAGGTCGCAATCCGGTACGGTGTGGAACATGGCTGTGGTTCTCTGATTCCTGGAAACCAGGGAGTCTGCCCGATAGATTCCGATTTCGGCTCCTACATTGATCCCGTACTGTCCTTTCCACAGCTCAATCATCCAGGTGCAGCCCTCATAATCAAAATAAATAGGTTCACAGTCAAATACCATGTTAAACAGATCCGCGCTTTTGTCGTAGAGCCAGCAGTATCCAAAATCTCTTTGCCAGGCATCTTTTTTGGACGTGAAAATATCCTGGGACAGAAGATATTCAAATCCGAAGGGATTGACCAGTTCATTTAACCGGCAGAGCTTTTCCTGAACGGACATACAGCAGATTTTTTTAATAATACATTTTTTCCGCCATACCATAAGGAGGGCGCAAAGTACCAGAATGAACAGGATACAGGGGAAAATAATATACATAATCGACTCCTTTCTGTCATAAATATATAGTTACTGCATTGTATGCCAATCGTCTCTCATATGTGCTATGGACAAAGGGAGAAAGAAGTAGCCTTGAAAGGTGAATTGATGATTGTAAACCCTATTGGTTTCAAGTATAATAAAAGAAAAATATGTCAAAATAAGAAAGAAAGAGGAAGAAAAAATGGGAAGTATATTTGACATCTTAGGACCGGTTATGGTAGGCCCTTCCAGTTCTCATACGGCAGGCGCTGCAAGGATTGGGATGGTTGCCAGACAGCTTTTCGGGAGGCAGCCGGAAAAAGCAACTGTGTATCTGCATGGTTCATTTGCAGCGACGGGAAAGGGACACGGAACCGACAGGGCGCTGATTGCGGGGCTGCTTGGAATGAAGCCGGATGATATGAGGATTCCGGACAGCTTCCAGGTGGCAAAAGATGAGGGGATGGAGTTTTCCATCGCTTCCAAGGAGATTAAGGAGGCGCACCCGAACACAGCACAGGTAATCATGGAGGCAGAAGGTGTGAAGCCCATGAAGATTCAGGCATATTCCATTGGCGGAGGGCGGATACGAGTCTGCAAGCTGGATGGGATTGACGTGAATTTCAGCGGAGAGAGCAATACATTAATTATCCGGAATGTGGACGAGCCTGGACGGATTAAAGAAGTAGCGGCAGCGCTTGCTAATGCAGAGATTAATATTGCTACTATGCAGGTGTTCCGTGACAAGAGGGGCGGATATGCGATTATGGTGGTGGAGACGGATCAGATCGTGCCCCAGAAGGCAATGGAGGAGCTGGAGAGCAAGAGAGGTATTATCAGGGTGAAGTTCCTGGCTGCGAATTAGTACCATAGGAGAGAATGGCTGGTTGAATATCTGTGAGACAGTATTGACCGAGTGAATTTGTGGAAAGAGAGGATAGCAAGGAGTTATGTCTTATCAATCGATGGAAGAAGCACAGATTAGGTGCGAGAGAGAAGGAATCCAGTTCTGGAAAGCGATTCAGCTAGAGGATGCCGATGAGCGTGGGGTAACGCAGGAAGATTCCTGGAAGGAAATGCAGCGTATGTGGCAGGCAATGTTAGACGGTCTGGACGCTTATGATCCTGAGCTAATGTCCAGAAGCCGCATGGTGGGAAAAGAAGGGGGATTGATGGACGCCTATCGAGAGGCAGGCGATACATTGTGTGGGGATTTCATGGCTAAGGTCATGAGCAATGCTTTAAAGATGGGCTGTAACAATGCATGTATGAAGCGGATTGTCGCTGCACCGACAGCGGGTGCCTGCGGCGTGATGCCGGCGGTGCTGGTTACGTATTACAGAGAGTATCATGTGCCGGAGGAGAAGATGATTGAGGCCCTTTATGTGGCGGCGGGAATCGGGCAGATTATTGCCAATCGGGCTTATCTTGCGGGTGCGTCAGGGGGATGTCAGGCGGAGATTGGCTCTGGCTCCGGTATGGCGGCGGCCGCCATCTGCCATGTCAAGGGCGGAGATACGGTCAAGCTTGGCAATGCCTGCGCTATGGCTCTTAAGAATTTGATGGGGCTGGTATGTGATCCTGTGGGCGGTCTGGTAGAGGTTCCTTGTGTGAAACGTAATGTAGGCGGCGCATTTAACGCGATTGCGGCGGCTGATATGGCTCTGGCAGGAATTGAGAGCCAGATTCCGGTGGACCAGGTGATTGACGCAATGAAGGAAGTTGGGGATAAGATGGATGTAAGTCTGCGTGAGACCGGCTTCGGAGGCGTGGCAGGAAGCACAAGGGCAGCGGAGATCGTTGAGAGAATGAATATGTAGATTTTTCATATTAAGTGAAATTGAGCGAATGAAAGGTCGCTCTATAGGATGAAGGCAACCACTTCATCTCCTATAGAGCGGTCTTTTATTTTGTGCTGTATATCTTACCCTTCTGTCGTGTCTCTTTGCATGAGGATGGGAGGAATAATCTTATGAATGGGCTCCGTTAGAGGAACGGGATTTCTTTTTTTGCGCTCGTTCATCTGTTCCACCAGAAGACCTACTGCTTCATAGGCAATCTTATCAATCTGCTGCCCGACTGTGCTAATCGGAATGATTGCTTCCCGTGAAATGGGAGAATTATCGAAGCCGACAAGCAGGTAATCAGAAGGCAGCCCACTGTGTCTGCGGAAAATCAGGTTCAGAAAAATATTGGCGTGGGTGTCATTGGATATAAAGACACCTTTTTTCTGTCCCATATAATCGCGTTCAAGTTCATCAATAATTTCATTGAGCTGAGCCTGTATGGCTTCATAGTTTGCTTTTAAATCTCTGTAGATAATCTGATGCTTCAGGCGGCGCTTCTTACAGACATCCAGAAATCCCTGTATACGGCCATACGCGGGAATATTTTTGGCAGTAGGCGAATTAATATGGAGAAGAATATCACAATCATGTTCTGCAAGCAGTTCGGCCGCCTGGACGCCGCCTGCATAGTTGTCCGTATTAACGCTGCAAATATATTCGTCCTCGCGTTCAATCGATACGATAGGTATGGAAAGGGCTGCCAGAGATTTGGAAGGGATGGTATGGCTTAACACGATTAGTCCCTCAATCTTGTAGGCAAGAAGCTCCTGAATGTACTGTTTCTCAATCTCTTTCTTTTCATTTCCCACAAAAACAAGAAATTTATATCCGAATGTCTCATAAGTAGAGAGAATTTGATTCAGAATCTCTGAAAAAAAATGAAAATAAAGGCTGGGAACAATGATGCCGATGAATTCTGTCTTTCCGTTTGCCAGGATGCGGGCAACTTTATTCTCCTTATAATTCAGCTTGACAAGGGCATCCGAAATAATTGCCTGGTTCTCAAGAGTAAGGGAGTCTGGATTATTAAAATATCTTGAGATGGTTGTCTTAGAAAAATGTGTGTATTCTGCAATATCACTAAAGGTTACGTTTTTTTTCTGTGCCATGATAGATGATTTTCCTTAATAACAAAATTATTTACAAATTCAGTATAACAAATATGGAGAAAAAGAACAATAAGTAACTGGTTAAGTAACCGGTTTTGTGAAGGATATACAATTTTAGGAGCTGATTATCGTATAGGATTCACAAAGATATTTTTTATGATTGACGGACATAGAGAAGAGTGCTATTATAAACACATAAAGTAACCGGTTACTTTACCGGTCACTCAATCGGTTATAGTAGTCTTATAAATATGCAGAGAATGCAGGAAATCAGGAGGAATGGTCATGAAAAGAAATCTTATGACAAGAGTTACGGCATTCGGGATTGTCACAGCATTGACGACCGTGATGCTGACTGGATGCAGATTTGGATTTGCCAGTGATCCGGATGATCCCAATGAGGTAGAGAAGGAGATACCAATCGATACCTCTGTGGATACGTTTAAGTATGATTCTGCTTTAGACGGAACGAGTATCACGCTTTTGAATTCAAAGGCAGAGATACAGGTGGCGCTGGAGAAGATGGCGGCAGAATTCGAGGGTAAATCCGGCGTCCATGTAGAGGTAATGCCTGTGACAGACGGGGATTCCCCGTACACCAAGGTGGTAAGCATGTATAATTCGGGTAATGCACCTACCCTGTCCATACTTGATACTACAGATGTTATCGCTCTGGCAGAAGAAAAAGCAGAGGATTTATCTGATGAGGAGTGGATCTTAGAGGCAGAAGGTTATCTGACAGAGGTTGGCGGCAAAGTCTACAGCTTCCCGCTGTGTGTGGAAGGCAGAGGGCTTATCTATAACAAGGCTGTGATTGAGAAGGCTTTGGGAGAAGAATTTAATCCGGATGGGATTACGACCCAGGAGGAATTCGTAGAGCTTCTTGACAGGCTGGTAGAGAACGGTATTCCAAAACCTGTATCTCTTGCCAAGGAGGACTGGTCGCTGGGAGCGCACCACTTACAGTATATCTATGAGACGAGTGACGGAACGTCAGAGGGCGCCCAGGAGACGATTGAGTCCATCAAGGACGGTAAGCTAGAGCTGGATACTTATGACAGGCTGTCGGATTTCTTGGATATGTTTGATGTGCTGAAGAAGTATAATGTAGCCAAGGGCGATCCTCTTGGTGCAGATTATGATGAGATGGCCATCGACCTTGTGGACGGCAAGACGGCAATTTGGTTCAACGGGAACTGGGCGTGGCCGAATCTTGAGGAGGCAGGAGCCGAGACAGAGGATGAATATGGATTCCTTCCATATTTCATGAATAATGATTCCAAAGATTTTGCAAACCAGAAGATTCAGGGCTCGCCCTCCAAACAGATTATGCTTGACGGGCAGCTTGCCACAGATAAACAGAAGGAGGCGGCAAAGGAATTCCTGAACTGGATTGTTTTCAGTGAGATTGGGCAGCAGATGCTGGTGAAGACCTGCAGCATTATCCCTCCGTTTCAGAATAATCCTTATGAGCCCAATGACCCATTAAGTCGGGATATTTACGAGAAGGTTCATGAAGACAAGGCGTTCAATGCGTCTGCCATCGTACCCAATGACCACTGGGCAGTTCTTGGGGCGGCGATGCAGAAGTACCTGGCAGACAGAAGCGACAGAGAAGAACTTACAAAGTCGATTCAGGAGTATTGGGATGAACAGGAGTAAAACGGTAAATGTGTTATATGTTTTGTTAAAAAATATATGTAGGAATAGAAAAGAGGGATAAGACATGAGAGCAAAAAATAACGGGAAAGATTTCTGTATGTTTGCACTTCCGGGGATGTTCTGTTTCTTCGCGGTGGTCATAGTTCCATTTATATATGGTATCTACCTGACTCTGACGGACTGGAACGGAGTAGCGAAGGTGAAGAATTTTATCGGTCTTAAGAACTTTGCCGGCGTAGTCAAAGACGGGCAGTTCTGGACATCATTACTGTTGACATTTAAGTATGTAATCCTGGTGGTTGTACTGGTAAATGTGCTTGCGTTTGCCATTGCATATCTTCTGACACGGGGAATTAAGGGACAGAATTTCTTTCGGGCAGGCTTCTTTACGCCGAACCTGATTGGAGGTATTGTACTGGGATACATCTGGCAGTTTGTATTCTCAAGAGTCTTTGTAAGTATCGGAGAATCTACTGGATGGAGTTTGTTTGAGGTGTCATGGCTGTCAGACCCAACAAAAGCATTTGCGGCATTGGTACTGGTATCTGTATGGCAGTTGTCCGGTTATATGATTCTAATCTATGTTGCGGGCTTCATGGGGCTGAGTGAGGATGTTATGGAGGCCGCCAGCATCGACGGCGCTTCTGGATGGATTAAGCTTAAAAATATTATCATGCCTCTTATGATGTCCTCTGTTACAATCTGCCTGTTCCTGACGCTGTCCAGGGCGTTTATGGTATATGATGTGAACCTGTCACTGACGGCAGGCGCGCCTTATGGGACTACAGAGATGGCGGCAATGCATGTATATGAGAAGGCGTTTACCTCCAGGCAGTTTGGCGTCGGCCAGGCAGAGGCGCTTATCTTATTCATTATTGTAGCCTGCATAAGCGGTATTCAGGTATATCTGACGAAGAAACAGGAGGTTGAAGCATAATGAAAAAGACGACAATCGGCGGAAATAAGAGAAAAGTGGCTAATTTTCTTGCAATAGCGGGATTGGTTATTATCTTTGCTGCATATATGTTCCCGTTCCTTATGGTGGTAATCAACTCCCTGAAGCAGAAAAGGGATATTATTAAGAGCCCTTTTTCCTGGCTGTATACTATTAAGGGCTTGTCCTTTGACAATTTTGTAAAGGCATTTACCCAGATGGACTTCCTGAATGCCTTTAAGAACTCTCTCATTGTTACGGTTTCGGCAACGGTGCTGGTGACCTTACTGGCGGCGATGCTTGCATACTATATAGTGCGTCATAATAATGGTATTTCCAAGCTTACGTTTGCCTTGATGGTTGCATCCATGATCATTCCCTTCCAGGCGATTATGATTCCCCTTGTCAGCATCTATGGCGGTACTCTGAACGTACTGAACCACAGGATTACGCTGATTTTCATGCACACCGGATTTTCCATGGCAATGTCCGTGTTCATGTTCCATGGGTTTATTAAGGGAAATGTGCCAATCGCGCTGGAAGAAGCAGCGTACATAGACGGCTGCACACACTCTCAAACATTTTTTAAAATTGTGCTTCCGTTGCTGAAACCGATTATATCAACCATGGTGATTCTAAACTCGATGGCTTTCTGGAACGACTTCCTGCTGCCGTCGCTGGTGTTGTCAGACAAGAAGCTTTTGACGCTGCCTCTATCTACTTATAGTTTTTATGGAACATATTCTGCGGATTATGGTACGATTATGGCGGGGCTGTTACTGTGTGTAGTGCCGATTCTGGTATTATATGTGGCGCTTCAGAAACAGATTATCGGAGGAGTGGTAGCCGGCGCAGTCAAGTAAATAAGATAGGATTTGAAAAGAGGGCAAAAGATGCCCTCTTTTTCGGCTTTACAAAAGGACCGATGATTTTGAAAAAAAGGGAAGCCAAAGAAGATGAGGCGGGAGCATATCTTGTAGGACGGAAAAAGAAAGAGTATAATAATATCGTAAAAAATGATTTTGGAATTTGACGGTAGCCCATAGGCGGGATAATTTATATGAAGAGGGTGTGTTTTATATGAAAAAAGATATATTACATTTGAAGGCTCCGGGAAACTGGATAAATGATCCCAATGGATTTATTTACTTTAAAGGAAAATATCACTTGTTTTATCAGTATTTTCCATATGCGCCGGTATGGGGAACCATGCACTGGGGTCATGCTGTGAGTGAAGACCTAATTCATTGGGAGCATCTGGGGATTGCGCTTTTCCCCACAAAGGCATATGACCAAAATGGCGTGTTTTCCGGAAGCGCCATTGAGATGGATGGAAAGTTATACCTGTATTATTCAGGGGTGAGATATCTGGAGACAGATGAGGAGAATATTCATACTGCGTATCAGGACCGATATGAGACGTGCCAGGCCATGATTGTGTCAAAGGATGGGGATAGGTTTGACAACTGGAAGGATAAGAAGAAGATTATTCCGGTTATTATGGATGAGAAGATTGCAAACCGGACCCATACAAGGGACCCTAAGGTGTGGCAGGACAAAGACTGTTATTATATGGCCCTTGGAAGTACTTATGAAGAACAGGAAGGGCGTGTGTTATTCTTTCGGAGCAGGGACGCGAAAAACTGGGAATATGCAAACCAATATCAAAGCGAGCAGTTCGGGAAGATTCTGGAGTGTCCGGATATCTTTCAAGTGAACGGCAGTTATGTTTTTATGGGTTCGCCCATGTATGCAGCGCAAGACGGATTGGAGTATGCCCATTACGCAGTCTGTGGATTGGCACAGTTTTCTACGGTTACGTGTGATATGTGCCTGACAGGGGAGAGCAGGCTGGTTGATTACGGAATGGATTTGTATGCACCTCAGACCAATGTTGATAAAGAGGGCAGACGGGTGATGATTGGGTGGATGCGGATGCCAAAAGCCGTGGAGAATGGCGGGGAGAAACCATGGAACGGTATGATGTGTCTGCCGAGAGTGGTGGAGGTTGTGGAGGGACAGATTTATTTTCGTGTACATCCAGAGGTTGACCGATATTTTGAGAGGGAGATTCCAAAAGAGGAGTTAAATGACGGCAGGATCAGTATTCCCAGGGAGAATGGCCGCGCTGTGCCATACCGTCTAAGGGCGAGGCTTAAAGAAGGGGAGAGTCTGGATATCGGCGGTTATCGTCTCTGGCTATGGGAGGATACCGTCAGGGCAGACAGAAGCAAGGTGTACGGCAAACTTCGAGGGTATCGTCTGACAGGAAGCACGCCGAAGCTTGGAGGCAGATGCGAGCTGGATATATTTGTGGACGGTAATCTGCTGGAAGTATTCATTAATGAGGGCCAGTATGTGCTAAGCCATGTGGTGTATGGATTGGGAGATGAAGTCAAGGGAAGGGTAGACCATGTGTATGTGGGTGAATGAGCGTATCTGGGAGGTGTCGAATGAAGAAGATGACCTGTCTGGCTGACTGTGTTTTGTGTCCAAGAATGTGCCATGCCAATCGTCTGGCAGGGCGTATTGGATACTGCAGGGAGACCGCAGAGCTTGTGGCTGCAAGAGCAGCTCTGCATATGTGGGAGGAGGAATGTATTTCTGGTAAGGCTGGTTCAGGCACAGTATTTTTTTCCGGTTGTAATCTGGGCTGTATTTTCTGCCAGAATCACAATATTTCCCAGGCAAAAGCAGGAAAAGTGATTTCTGTGGGAAGGCTGTCAGAGATTTTTCTCGAATTGCAGGGTCAGGGGGCTAACAATATTAACCTTGTGACGCCCACTCATTACGTACCCCAGATCATAGAGGCGCTTAATCTGGCGAAAGGGCAGGGCCTGAATATTCCGATTGTGTATAATACCAGCGGGTATGAGAGGGTGGATACGCTGCGGATGCTGAAGGGCTATGTAGATATCTATCTGCCGGATTTTAAATATATGGATGAGAGGCTTGCTGGGGAGTATTCACAGGCGCCGGATTATCCGGTGTATGCAAAGCAGGCGTTGGAAGAAATGGTGTCCCAGACAGGAGAATTCAAGATGGACGAGACGACGGGACTGCTGCAAAGAGGAGTGGTTGTACGTCATCTGGTGATGCCGGGGCATGTTAAGAATTCTAAAGAAGTAATCCGGTATCTGTACAATACTTATGGGAACCGTATTCTGATTAGCATTATGAATCAGTATACACCTATGTCCCAGGTAGAAAATCATGCCCTTCTTGGTCGGAGGGTGACAAAAAGAGAGTATGAGAAGGTTGTGGACTATGCCCTAGAGCTTGGAGTGGAATGTGGCTATATACAGGAGGGGAAAGCAGCGCGCCAGAGCTTTATACCGGAGTTTGACGGAGAGGGAGTGTAGGAGAAGCCGCCTGTTTGGCGGCCCTGCCATGAACGAAACAAAAAATACAGGCAAGTGGACAGTCCCATAAGGAAATCCGCCTGCCAGTATTACATTTTTCTATATCGCCTGAAGGGCCTCTACAATCTCCGTAAACTGCATCCCATGGGAGGCTTTGACAAGGATATTATCCCCCTCTTTCAAAAGGGTGCCCATAGCGGCCAGGAAGTCAGCCTTTGTCTCAAACCAGACCCCTTTTGTGGCGTCGCCGCCCCTTGCCGCTCCCTCTACCAGCTCTTTGGAAATCGGCCCGATTCCGCATACAAGGTCAATCCCCTTCTTTGCGGCGTACTCACCGACTTCCTTGTGTAATTCGCCTGTATGCTCGCCCAGCTCCCCCATATCGCCAAGAACAGCAACCTTGCGCCCGATTGCCATATCCAGTACATCAATCGAAGCCTTCATGGACACTGGATTCGCGTTATAACAGTCATCCAGAATAATCAGCCGGTCAGTCTTAATTATATTGTTGCGTCCTGCAATGGAAGGAAGTCCTTCAATCCCTGCCTTAATCTCCTCTGGTGTAAGACCAAGAGTACAGCCTACGGCCGCGCCTGCAAGGGCATTGGAAACCATATGGATTCCAGGCAGAGGAACAACACACTCAAAGGAAGTATCATCTGGAAGATAGATGGTACATGCAGTTCCCTTAAGCCCCAGCGGCTTAATATGGTCGGCATAAAAAGAATTCTCATCCCCCATGCCAAAGAAAATCGGACTTACCCCCTTAATGGGAGCAGTCTGAGACAGGAGGTCGTCGTCTCCGTTTAAAATAATAGTCCCGCCGTTCTTCATATCCTGAATCATCTGTGTCTTTTCGCGGAAAATTCCCTCCCGCGTCTTAAAAAATTCCAGATGAGCCACACCAATATTGGTAATCACGCAGATATCTGGACTTGCCACAGAAGAAAGACGGCGCATTTCTCCAAAATGATTGACGCCCATCTCAAGAACTGCCACCTGATGTCCTTCCTCCAGTCCGAAAATAGTGATGGGAAGCCCCCACTCATTGTTGAAATTCCCCAGAGTCTTATGGACGCAGTATTTCTGTGCTGCAACAGAGGCAATCATCTCCTTGGTGCTCGTCTTTCCAGCGCTGCCTGTAATGCCTACCACCTTGATATCAAATGAATCACGATACAGCTTTGCGATGTCCAGCAGCGCCTGTCCCGTGGATTCCACAAGGATGTAAGGAAAATCCGTTTCGCCCAGGTCCTCATGGGAAACCACGCAGAGGGCGCCGGCTTTGATTGTATCAGGGATAAATTTGTGGGCGTTGACCTTGACCCCGTCGATGGCCACAAAAAGATAGTTGGGCTTTACCTTCCGGCTGTCAATCACGACTCCCTCTACTTCCCTGCCATAGAGACTTTCATCCCCGTGATAAATTCCCTGACAGGCTTTTGTAATATTTTCAAGCGTAAGGTTTTTCATATGATAACGCCTCCTTATGCCTCTGTATTTTCATTTTTATATTCCGTAATGTGGGCCTTGCTGTATCGTGACAACAAAGACTCCTCAATAATCCGTTCGCACAGGGCGTCATACTCCAGTCCGTCAGCTTTCGCAGCTTTTGGAAGCAGACTTGCCGGAGTCATTCCGGGCAGGGCATTGACCTCCAAACAGTAGAAGCTATTGTCCTCATCGTCAACGATAAAATCAGCTCGTGAGTAAACATCCATCCGAAGGGCCTCAAAAGCCGCCTCTCCTGCACGCTGAATCTTCTGCTGAGTCATTGTATCAATAGACTTAGGAGGACAGATTTCCTGAGCGCCGCCGTCCTGGTATTTATTTTCATAGTTGAAAAAGTCATTCTTTGGAATAATCTCCACCAGAGGAAGCGCTTTTCCTGCGATAATGCCGCAGGCAAATTCACGTCCCTTGATATAGGGTTCAATCACAACTTCCTCTTCCCTGTCAATGTCAAAAGATTTATGTATGGCATCCTTGTATTCGTCTTCCGTATGTACGATATAGACTCCAATACTTGAGCCGCTGGCGCATGGCTTGATGACAAGTGGCAGATAGTAGCCCAGCTCTGAAAGGGGCGTATCCTTGGTCTTTCTCGTAAGGGAGGTGCCTCTTGGCGTGGGTACGCCGGACATCTTGAAAATCTGCTTTGCCACAAGCTTATTCATGGACAGGGAGCAGCCAAGGGCGTTGGGGCCGGTATAGCGGATGCCAAGAACGTCAAAAGTAGCCTGCAGTTTACCGTCCTCCCCAATCGAGCCGTGAAGCCCCATGAAAGTAATGTCCGCCATCTGGCAGAGCTCAATTACATTGGGACCAATCAGGCTGTCAGACTGGTCCGGACGGGACTTTTGAAGCGCCTTAAGGTCTGGGGCTGTGGTCTTAATGCCATCTGCTATCTCAAGCCCATAACCTGGAAGGTCGAACACTTCCTCAAGTTTATCGGCGTCATAGGGATACCCGAAAAATACATCCATCAAAAATGCCTGATGTCCTTTTTCACGCAGAGTCCTACAGATTCCGGCGCCGGAGGTCAGGGATACGTCACGTTCTGGACTTAGTCCGCCTGCTAATACAATTATCTTCATAGAAAATGTCTCCTTTTATTCGGTAATGCTCATCTGATTCAGCAGAGCCTTCTTCACTTCGTAAAGTTTTGGCGACAGGTCTACATAGACCTGGTGAGGATAGAACAGACGCTTCGTCTCATCCCACAGCGTCTTCTTCTCCTGTCTGCAATAGTCTGCAATCTCGGTCACAGAAGGAGACTTGTAAATACATTCTCCATTTTTGAAGACAGGTACAAGAATCTCGCGCATGGTATAAGACCCGCCTGTAAGCTTTGTCTTTTTCCATGTCTCGATGGGGTCAAACAGAAGCATATCCTCATTCGTATCAAAAGTCTCGTCTGCAAAGGAGATGAGGTCTGCCTTTACCTTTCCTGTTGTTTTATCATAGATTCTGAAAATGGTTTTGTTACCAGGATTTGTAATTTTCTCTGTGTTTTCAGAAATTTTTATCTTGGGGACGAAAGTACCCTCCTTGTTCTGGATGGCTGCGAGTTTGTAAACACCACCGAAGGACGGATTGTCCTTGGAGGTAATAAGATTCGTTCCCACTCCCCAGGAGTCGATGGCAGCGCCCTGCATCTTTAAGTCATGCAGGAGATATTCATCCAGGTCATTAGATGCGCAGATGGACGCATCCAAAAAACCGGCGGCATCCAGCATCTTCCTGGCCTCCTTAGACAGATAGGCAAGATCACCGCTGTCCAGGCGGATTCCATATTTTTTAAATGTCCTCCCTGCGTCACGGAATTCCTGGAATACACGGATTGCGTTAGGAACTCCGGACTTTAAAGTGTCGTAGGTGTCCACAAGAAGAGTACAGTTGTCCGGATACATCTGAGCATAGGTCTTAAATGCCGTGTATTCATCCGGAAAGCTCATAATCCAACTATGGGCATGAGTCCCCATTACAGGGACGTCAAAGAGACGTCCTGCCAGAACGTTGGAAGTCCCTACGCAGCCTCCAATGATTGCCGCGCGGGCGCCGTATAAGCCCGCGTCCGGCCCTTGTGCCCGCCTCAGTCCAAACTCCATGATTCCGTCTCCGGAGGCAGCAAATACGATACGCGACGTCTTGGTTGCAATAAGCGACTGGTGGTTAATGATGTTTAGGATTGCAGTCTCCACAAGCTGCGCCTCCATGATGGGGGCAATTACTTTCAATAAAGGCTCCTTAGGGAATACCACTGTTCCCTCCGGAATGGCATAAATATCGCCGCTAAAATGAAAACCGCTCAAATACTGTAGAAAATCTTCGCTGAATATGCCAAGTCCCCTCAGATAGTCCACGTCCTCATAGGTAAAATTGAGGTTCTTGATATACTGGATGACCTGTTCAAGTCCTGCGCAGACCGAGTATCCGTTCTTACACGGATTCTGCCGGAAAAATACGTCGAATATAACCTTTTCATGCTGGCCCTTCGCATAATATCCCTGCATCATGGTCAATTCGTACAGGTCCGTCAGCAAAGTTAAATCTTGTCTGTTCATCTCTCTGCTTTTGCTCCTTTGGTTGTTAAGCGGTGTTCCAAACCGCATGTGAATAGAATTTGTTCTATTATAGCACTTGTATGACTAAATGTAAAATGCTGAATCTTTTGATAAAGGGGTCAATTACACTAACGCCTGATTACGGTTAATGGTTTCCTGGATAATCTCCTGGCAATATGGTGCGATTCGCTTGCGGGTTTCCTTATCCAGCTCCTTTGGATAAATGGGTTTGCCATATTCAATCACAACATGGGTCTTTTCTATTCTTGGGATGTGCTGCTCAAACATGGTGTGAGTGTTGTTCAGGCTGATTGGCACAATAGCACATCCGGATTTTTCCGCAATCTTAAAGGAGCCGCTGTGAAAGGGGAGCATACTAAGTTCTTCGCCGTCGTTTCGGGTTCCCTCCGGGAAAATGCAGATGGAGATCCCCTTTTTTACGTGATCGATTGCTTCCAGTATACTTTTTAAGCCCTCCTTGGGATTATCGCGGTCCAAAAAGAGACAGTACAGTCGTTTCATCCAGTCACGAAGGATGGGGTAGCGCAGCATCTCCTTTTTGGCCACATATCCGGTCAACCGCTTACAGCGGGAATAGGTCAGCAGGATATCAAAATAGCTTCTGTGGTTAGCAATAAAGAGGACGGGTTCGTCCGGTACGTTTTCTTCACCGATTACGGTCACCTTCACTCCGGTAATCCACAAAAGGCCCCGAAACGCCCACTGAACCACCCGCAGACTGCGGTAGTCGCTTGCCTCTTTGTTAAAATTCTTTATGCATTTGCTAAGCGCCCATTCAATGATTAGCATTGGGATTCCGAAAAGCAGGAACGAAAAGAGGAATAGGACTAATAAAATAAACCTGATCATCTATTGGGTCCTCCTGTCCGGACATGATTCTTCGCTGCCAGCGGATTTTCTGCGACGGTCTCAAGGTCTGTCAGTTGATCTTCTGCGACAGTCTCAAGGTCTGTCAGTGTATTTTCTATGTCTGCCTCAAGGTTTGTCAGTTGATTTTCTATATCTGCCTCATGCTCTTTTAGAAGCTCATCGTTTGTATCCGGTTCATTGTCAGTCTGTTGGGCTGACATATGATATCTTCCATATAATATCGTATCTTCCCGTAGTGCAAAAGCCAGCTCATCCCGAAGGGCGCCTTCTGTGAAACGCCAACTCCAGTTGCCGGAAGCGGTTCCGGGAGTATTCATCCTTGCTGAAGAATCGTAGCCAAGCACATCCTGAAGGGGGAAAATCACATATCCTGCGATGCTGCCAAGTGCAGCGGCAATTAGTTCCCGCCCAATTCTTGTCTCATCGTCCGTACAGCGGGTATACCGACGGATTCGGCGCTGGCAGTCTGAGCTAAGAGTCCGATACCAGCCAAGGGTTGTATCGTTGTCGTGAGTGCCTGTATAGCAGACGCAGTCTGGAGTGGTAAAACGGTAAGGCAGGTAATCATTCTCACCCATGTTATCGAAAGCAAACTGCAATACCTTCATTCCAGGGAAACGGAATTCCCTTCGCAGCGCATCCACCTCAGGTGTGATGATTCCCAGGTCTTCTGCGATAATCGGAAGGTCGTCGCCCAGGGCCTTTTGAATCGCACGGAACAATTCATATCCAGGCGCGGGAACCCATTTACCATTGATGGCAGTCTTCTCACCATATGGAATAGACCAGTAGGACTCGAAGCCGCGGAAGTGGTCGATTCGCAGGATATCAAGGGACTTAAGCTGGTGTTGGATGCGTGAAATCCACCATGAAAAGCCTTCCTTCTCATGAGCCTCCCAATCATACAAAGGATTCCCCCACAACTGTCCGGTAGCTGAAAAATAATCCGGAGGAACACCGGCAACCTTCAAAGGGTAGCCTTTGGTATCCAACTGGAACAAGTGCTGGTTCGCCCACACGTCTGCGCTGTCCATGGATACAAAGATGGGGATATCTCCAATAATCTTTACTCCACGGCTATTTGCGTAGTCTTTCAGTGCAAGCCATTCTTTATAGAAGATAAACTGTAGGAACTGATAGAAACCAATCTGTTCCTTTAATGCGCTGCAAAGCTTTTGCTTAAACTCAGGGGTGGGCCTTCGGTATTTGTCCTCCCAGTCAAGCCAGCTTACCCCATTATTTGCGGATTTGCATGCCATGAACAGAGCGTAATCGTCAAGCCATGCTTGCTCCTCCTGTATAAAATCTGAGAACTCTGTGTGAAGCGAAAGCAGCCTTGGGCCTGCATCCATAAAATGTGTGTAAGCCTTCTTAAATACAGACTGCTTCCAAGGGATGATGGAGCCGTAATCAACCGATTCTGGATCGCCGGACGGAACGTCTAAAAGGTCGGCGGCAGTTACCAGCCCAAGCTCCATCAGGTGTGCCGGACTTATAAGAAGCGGCTGCCCTGCATAAGCGGAAAAACTTTGATACGGAGAGTCTCCGTAGCCTGTGTGTGTCAGGGGAAGGATCTGCCATAGATGCTGTTCTGCCTTTACCAAAAAATCCACAAATCTGTAGGCTGTCTCACCCAAGTCTCCAATTCCGTAAGGGGAAGGGAGGGATGTTGGATGCAGCAGAATCCCAGAAAGTCTCTCATTATTTTTCATAATAATCTCCTTCATTCATTTTCATAGTCACTAATAAAACCAATTATACTACAAAATTGGAATTTTTCCTAGAGTTGGTGTGTATGATATAGAGAGAATATATTGTGAGAAGATACTTTGCGCTTTGTGACTGACAATACCCCGCAAGTCCTTTGTACAGGGTGAAAAGTAACTTGACAAGAGGTCCTTATGAAAAGATACTACATATTTCTGGCTCTGCCGCTCTGTATCCTGATATTGACGGCATGTGCAGCAGGAAAGACGGATCATAAGAAAATAAGAAATATCGAGTTTACCGTGGTTGACCAGGAAGACGTTCCCGATGAATTTATGGCTCAGATTGAGGAAGGGAAAGAAGGACAGATGAAGCTTAGTTACGGTGACAAGGGATATCTCTATGCCGCCAGAGGCTATGGGGTAAAGGAAACCAGCGGATACAGCATAACGGTAGACCAGTGTTTCGAGACGGAGCAGGAGATACGGATTGGGACCAGTCTCTTAGGACCGAAAAAAGAGGAGAAGATTCTGAAGAAGAAAACCTACCCCTATGTGGTAATAAAAATGGAGTATACGGATAAACAGATTGAATTTGAGTAGGAGGCCCAGATATGGAATATGTAACCAGACAAATGCAGACTTACAGGACAGGAAACAGGATTACCGACCAGTTTTACATTGACGATGATTACAATGTACCAGACGCGAAAAGTGACGTCAAGAAAGTAATCTTGGGAGAAGGAACGCTGACCGTTGAGGATATGAAGGTAGTGGAGAACTACATAAGGGTATCGGGAAAACTGAATTTTAAGGTGTTGTACGTGACGGACGAGGGGGAGACGAGGCTTTCCTGCCTGGAGGGGAGAATTCCCTTTGAGGAAATGATTTATCTTGAGCAGGAGCCTGTAGGAAATCTGTTTGTCCAGTCTTCAAGCGTAGATTTGACGGTCACGGCAATTCATTCCAGGAAGCTTAGCATTAAGACGCTGGCTGAGCTTAATGTGTGCTCAGAGGGAAAACATGAGACAGAGCTTACGACAGATATTGAGTGCGGGCAGTCTTTGTACAAGAGGTTCGAGAGCAAAGAATTTCTGAAAGTTTTTGCTGCGATGAAGGATACATACCGGATTAAGGAGGAGGTGTCCATAGGCGGTACAAAGGAGAACATTGGAACTCTGCTCTGGACAGAGGTGACGAGCCGGAAGCTGGATACCCGTCTGGAGGCGGATGAGCTGAGAATACAGGGAGAACTGCTGTTGTTCTGCTTCTATGAGTCCCTGGACGGCAAAACAGACTGGATTGAGCAGACGGTTCCCTACGAGGGGCGTATCGAGTGCTATGGGGCCCAGGATAAGATGTATCATCAAATCTATCCTGAGCTTGCGGATGTGAATATCGACGTGAGGATGGATGAGGACGGTGAAATGCGCCTAATCGGGGTGGAGGCGACGTTGGAAGTACGCCTGATAGTTTACGAGGAGGAACGGCTTGAGATTCTTGCGGATGCATATTCATTGGAGCAGAGCTGTATGCCGAAAATTACGGAGGAGCAGTTGGAACGCCTGCTTATGCAGAATCACTCCAAATGCAAGGTTGCGGAGCAGTTATCATTGCCGGAGATTAAGGACGATATCCTGCAGATTTGCCATAGCAGCGCAAGGATACAGGTGGAGCATACCGAGGCGGCAGAGGGAGGCATCCAGATTGAAGGCGTGCTGCACATCAGTTTTCTGTATGTCAAGGCAGATGATGCAATCCCGTTCGATACCTGGCAGGGAATGGTTCCGTTTTCCTATCTGCTAGAGAGCAACGAGACGGCGGCAAATATGACCTACGGCCTGACCTATGCGGTAGAGCAGTTATCAATCGGACTTCTGGGGACGGATGAGATTGAGATTAAGGCGGTTCTGGCATTTCATAGCTTCTTAAAGGAGCCGGTATGTATTCGGAATATCAGGGAGATAGAGTTTACCCCCTTTGATATGGAAGAAATGGAGAGACGCCCAGGCATTACGGGCTATATCGTCAGGGACGGAGATATTCTGTGGGATCTTGCGAAAAAGTATAATACAACGGTAGAAGGGATTATGGAGGTGAATGAATTGCCTTCAGAAGAAATAAAAGCAGGCGACAGGATATTGATTTTTAAGGAAAATATGAGTATACTATAGGTACACTGTATACAGGATACAAGGAGAACATCTATGGATAAATTAGAATTAAAAGCACTTGGGAAGATTAATCTGGGCCTGGACGTATTGGGGAAGCGGGAGAATGGATATCATGACGTGCGTATGGTGATGCAGACGGTCTACCTTTATGACCAGATTTGGATGGTGAAGACAAAGGAGCCTGGAATCCGGCTTAGCACGAATCTGTTTTATCTTCCGGTAAATGAGAATAATCTGGCTTATCGGGCGGCAGAGCTTCTGATGAAGGAATTTGGAATACAGGAGGGCATAAAGATTATACTGGATAAGCATATTCCTGTGGCGGCTGGAATGGCAGGCGGCAGCTCTAACGCAGCGGCAGTTCTGTTTGGGATGAATCGTATGTTTTCACTGGGACTATCCCAAAAGGAATTGATGGAAAGAGGCGTGTCCTTGGGGGCGGACGTACCTTACTGCATCATGAGGGGGACAGTGCTGGCGGAAGGGATTGGGGAGAAGCTGACTCCCCTTCCTCCTATGCCCAGATGTTTTGTACTGCTGGCGAAGCCCTCCATCAGTGTTTCGACGAAGATGGTATACGAGAAGCTGGATTCCCATGAGATTGCGAAGCATCCAGACATTGACGGGATTATCGAGGGACTGAAAGGGCGGGATCTGCTTTCGGTGGCCGCCTGTATGGGAAATGTGCTGGAGAAGGTTACTGTAGAGGCTTATCCTGTGATTGACGAGATTAAGGAGGTCATGAAGAAGCAGGGGGCCTTGAATGCGATGATGAGCGGCAGCGGCCCAACGGTTTTCGGGTTGTTTGACGATAAAAAGAAGGCGAAGAAGGCAGCGTTTAAAATTCGGGAGATGCAGCTTGCCAGACAGACATACGTTACCGGCGTACACAATACGAGGAGGAGATAAGGGATGGAGCTTAAGGTCAATATGAGTGAATATCTTCCGCTAAGAGACGTGGTCTTTAATACGCTGCGTCAGGCAATCCTGCGGGGCGAGCTTAAGCCAGGAGAGAGGCTCATGGAGATTCAGCTTGCAAATAAGCTGGGTGTGAGCCGCACGCCGATTAGGGAGGCAATCCGCAAGCTTGAGCTTGAGGGTCTTGTGCTTATGATTCCCAGAAAGGGCGCGGAGGTCGCAGATATTTCAGAGAAAAGCTTAAGGGATGTCCTGGAGGTGCGGAAGGTGCTTGAGGAGTTGGCGGTAAAGCTCACCTGCGATAAGATTAAGAGCGCGCAGATTGGGGAGCTTAGGCATGCGGCGGAGGGATTTAGAAAAACCCTTAAAAGCAGCGATATCACCCAGATTGCCGAGGCAGACGTGCGTTTTCACGATGTAATATATGAGGCGACAGATAACCAGAAATTAATTCAGCTTCTGAATAACCTGCGGGAGCAGATGTATCGTTATCGTATTGAGTATCTGAAACGGCAGGAGGCGTATCCGCAGCTTCTGGCGGAGCATGAAGAGATTATCCGCCGGATTGAGAATAAAGAGAAGGAACAGGCGGCGGAAATTGTCTGTAAGCATATTGACAATCAGGTGGAGGCTGTGATGGACGTCATCCGCACAAAGAAAGGGTAGAAAATTCTATGTGTTTTGTATAAAGACAGTTTTACATGTCAATACTCCTTATAACTAAAATGAGTGATTGTTTTATAAGGAGGTAGTTACATATGCATATGGGAAGAGAGTATTATTATGGAAGCAAAATCAGGCAGGTGGTTTGTTTGATTTTTGGAATCTTTGTGGCGGCGCTGTTGACGGGAAGCTGTGTAGAGAGAGGGATTGAACGGGTAGAGGCCAAGATGGAGCATACTCAGAAGACCCTGGCAAAAGAGGTGCTGCGTTTCCATGTCCTCGCCAACAGTGACAGTGAAGAGGATCAGGCCGTAAAGATGAAGGTTCGGGATGCTGTGCTTGTATATATGGAGGAGAGCATGGGGCAGGAGCTTGGAGATGAGCCAGACGCTGAGGAGACAAAGGAATGGGTAAAGTCACATCTGCATGAATTGGAGGATGTGGCAGACCAGACGGTTGCGGATGAGGGATACTCTTACCAGTCCAGGGCAGAGGTTGAGGTCAGCTATTTTCCCGATAAGCAGTACGGGGATGTTTTCTTTCCCCAGGGAGAGTATGAGGCATTGAAGATTAGGCTGGGTGATGCCCGCGGGCATAACTGGTGGTGCGTCTTATATCCGAGTCTGTGTTTTACCGACACAGCCTGCACTGTGGTCAGTGACGAGGGAAAGCAGGGGCTTAAGGAGGTCTTAACAGCGGAGGAATATGAGATGGTTACGGCAACGTCGGATTTTAAGATTAAGTGGTTCTTCTTTGGGGACGGTGCGAAAGAGGAGTGACAGAGTTCTAAGAAACATGGAGGAAGTTCATGACGGAATTTTTGGTTAGGAGTTTTGTAAAAGACCATACAGAAATTGAGAGGGTGTCTGTCAGGACCGCCTACGGAGTGTTGGCGAGTGTGGTGGGCATCCTTTGCAATGTTCTATTATTTGTAGTAAAATGTGCAGTAGGGTATCTATTGCACAGTATCTCAGTCATGGCGGATGCATTTAATAACCTGTCGGATGCAGGTTCTTCTGTGATTGGCCTTGTGGGTGTGAAGATGGCGAGCAAGCCTGCAGACAGGGCTCACCCCTTCGGGCATGGAAGGATTGAGTATATTGCGGCCCTGATTGTGGCGTTTCTGGTTATGGAGGTGGGCTTTTCATTTCTCAAGGATGCGGTGGGGAAGATTCGACAGCCTGAGGAATTAAAGTTTCAGGCTGTGTCCGTGATTGTTCTGGTGCTGTCTGTGGGGGTTAAGCTGTGGCTTGGCTTCTTTAACCGGAGGCTTGGACAGCGGATTGACTCTAAGGTGATGATGGCGACTGCCGCGGATGCTATGGGCGACGTGATTACAACTACAGCCACCATTGCCTCCCTTTTGTTTTTCCGGATGACAGGGGTGAACATTGACGGAATCGTGGGACTTGGCGTGTCCCTGGTGGTGATGTGGGCCGGTGTCGGGATTGCGAAGGATACGTTGGAGCCCCTTATCGGAAAGGCAGTAGAGCCCAAGGAGTATGCCAGAATTACAGATTTTGTGGAGGGGTATGAGGGTGTTTTAGGAAGCCATGACCTGATTGTCCACAATTATGGTCCAGGCAGGAGTATGGCTTCTATCCATGCGGAGGTTCCCAATGACGTGGAGATTGAGGCGTCCCATGAGATTATTGATCGGATTGAGAGGGAGGCATTTCGCGAGCTTGGCGTGTTTCTGGTCATCCATATGGACCCTGTAGAGACGCGGGATGTGCGGGTCATACAGGCAAGGGGACAGGTGGAGAGGATTCTTGAGGCGCTGGATTCGGCTGTGGCTATCCATGATTTTCGTATGGTGAGTGGGGAAGAACAGGTGAATCTGATTTTTGACATGGAGGTGCCTTATGAATATGATGAGAAGAAACAGGATGAGCTTAAGATGACGCTGGCAAAGCTTTTGCAGATTACGGATTCCCGTTATCAGTGCGTCATCACGATAGAAAGGAGTTACATAGGTAGTGCAAAAGAGTAACAGATATACATTAGAGGGCAGAATCCGATTCAGTGAGGCGGATCATACAAGGAGGATTACGCTGCCGGGAATTATCAATTATTTTCAGGATTGCAGTATATTTCATTCGGAGAGTCTGGGTGTCGGACTCTCCTACTGCGAAGAACAAAGGAAGGTTTGGATTCTGTCGGCGTGGCAGGTGGAGATTGCGCGCTATCCTTTTATGGGCGAGCCTGTGCTGGTGAGCACCTGGGCGACGAAGTTTGACGGGCTTTTAGGGCTTCGTAACTTTTGTATGGAGGATGAGGGGCAGCAGATGGCGGCATGGGCCAATTCTGTGTGGGTTTATATGGATATGGAGAAGGGAAGACCCACAAGGCCAGGGAAACGGGAGATAGAGCTCTATGGAACGGGAGAACCTCTTTCGATGGAGTATGCGTCGCGGAAGATTGAACTTCCAGAGCGATTTCAGGAAGGAGAGCCGTTTCCAGTGCGCAAGTACCACATTGATACCAATGAGCATGTGAACAACTGTCAGTATGTACAGATGGCTTTAGAGGGGTTAAAGGAGCCTATGGAAGTAAAGAAGATGCGGGTGGAGTATAAAAAGTCCGCTGTGTACGGCGATACCATTTACCCGAAGACGGCATATGAAGGAGACAGGGCTGTGGTAGAGCTCTGCGACAAAGCGGGAAAGGCTTACGCTGTGGTGGAGTTATATTGATAGCCGGACTTAGTTTTGGCTATATTTCATACAAGAGAGAGGAAAAATGAAGATGTCATTATCAGAGAATTTGGGAAAGAAAGTAAGGTTAATGATTGTTAAGGAAGTGGAGTTCGGCGTTTATCTGGGCAATAGCCAGGAAAAGGTGCTTCTCCCAAAGAAGCAGGTGCCAAGGGGACTGGAAGCAGGGGATCTTGTGGAGGTATTCCTGTATAAAGATTCGTCGGACCGGCTGATTGCCACCACCAATGAGCCGAAGCTTACCCTTGGAGAGCTGGCCGCCCTTAAGGTCGTGGATGTGGGACGAATCGGTGCGTTTCTGGACTGGGGGCTGGAGAAGGACTTGCTGCTTCCGTTTCGGGAACAGACAGCGAAGGTAAAGAAGGGTGACGAGGTTCTGACTGCCCTCTATGTGGACAAGTCCGGCAGGCTTTGCGGGACGATGAAGGTGTATGAGCGGCTGCGCCAGGATCCGCCCTATCAGAAGGATGATCAGGTAGAGGGAATTATATACGATACCAGCGATAATTTTGGAGTGTTCGTTGCCGTGGACGACTGCTATTCCGCGTTGATTCCAAAACGGGAGGCCTTCGGGAGCCTTAAGGTGGGCGACCGGATTCATGCCAGGGTTACGAGAGTCAAGGAGGATGGCAAGATGGACCTTGCCGTGCGGGAGAAGGCATTTCTCCAGATGGATAAGGATGCGCAGACAGTTATGAAACGGATGGAGGAATACGGTGGACGGCTGCCGTTTACAGATAAGGTGGAGCCGGAACGGATTAAGAAGGAGTTTGGTATGAGCAAGAACGCATTTAAGCGGGCTGTGGGGCGTCTTCTGAAGGAGGGAAGGATAGAAATTTGTGAAAAATCTATTGAAATTCGTAAAAGATAGGGTATAATAGGGGAGATAATGAAGGAAAGATAAGGAAAAAGAAAGGAGCTTTTTTAGTCATGAAAGTGCAGAATATTACGAACATTGACAAGTTTTTTTCGGTGATTGACGATTGCTCAGGAAAAGTAGAATTAGTGACAGGAGAGGGAGACAGGCTGAATCTTAAGTCAAAGCTGTCTCAGTATGTATCTATGGCGAATATTTTCTCTAACGGAGAGATTCCGGAATTAGAGATTATTGCATATGAGAAGGAAGATATAGACAAGCTGGTAAAGTTCATGGTGGATGGCGACTAGCAGGCAGATGCAAGGAGAGGTGTTCCCAGGATAAAGGGGAATGCCTTTTTTTAAATAACTAACCCATAATTGGATATTGGATTAAGGAGAAAATATGAGTTTTGCACATCTTCACGTCCACACAGAGTACAGCCTGCTGGACGGTTCAAATAAAATAAAGGAATGTGTATCCCGTGTCAGGGAGCTTGGGATGGACAGTGTGGCGATTACAGACCACGGCGTAATGTTCGGGGTAATCGACTTCTATCGAGCGGCAAGGGCAGTGGGGATTAAGCCAATCCTTGGCTGTGAGGTCTATGTGGCGCCAGGCTCGCGTTTTGACAAGGAGGTGGTGGGAAACGGCGACGACCGGTATTACCATCTTGTTTTGCTTGCGGAAAACGACCAGGGCTATCATAATCTAATGAAAATTGTTTCCCGCGGCTTCACGGAGGGGTATTACTACAAACCCCGTGTGGACATGGAGGTGCTAAAGGAATTTCATGAGGGAATCATTGCTCTGAGCGCCTGTCTTGCAGGGGAGGTTCAGAAAAATATTCTGCGGGGCATGTATGAAGAAGGTAAGAAGGCGGCTTTTCGGTATCAGGAGATTTTTGGAAAGGGGAATTTCTTCCTGGAGCTCCAGGACCATGGGCTTAAGGAGCAAAAGCTGGTGAACCAGTCTTTGCTTCGGATGGCGAAGGAGACGGGGATTGAGCTGGTGGCAACCAATGACGTCCACTATACCTATGCAGAGGATGAGAAGCCTCATGATATGCTGCTGTGTATCCAGACAGGGAAGAAGATCGCGGATGAGAACAGGATGCGCTATGAGGGAGGTCAGTATTATATTAAGTCAGAGGACGAGATGCGCTCGCTATTCCCTTATGCTTTGGAAGCCCTTGAGAACACTCAGAAGATTGCCGACCGTTGTAATGTAGAGATTGAGTTTGGTGTCACGAAGCTGCCCAAATACGACGTGCCTGATGGCTTCACTTCCTGGGAGTACTTAAACCATCTGTGTCAGGAGGGACTTAGGAAACGTTATCCAGAGGGCGGTGACGAGCTGACAAAGCGTCTGGAGTATGAGCTGTCAGTAATCAAGTCTATGGGGTACGTGGATTATTTTCTGATTGTGTGGGACTTTATTAAATATGCGAAAGACCACCATATTATGGTGGGACCAGGGCGCGGTTCTGCCGCCGGCAGTATTGTGGCCTACTGTCTTGAAATCACCAGTATCGACCCTATTCGATATCAGCTTCTGTTTGAGCGTTTCCTGAATCCGGAACGAGTGTCCATGCCGGATATTGACGTGGATTTCTGTTTCGAGCGGCGCCAGGAGGTCATTGACTATGTGGTGGAAAAATACGGTACAGACCGAGTGGTACAGATTGTTACCTTTGGTACTATGGCGGCAAAGGGCGTGGTGCGGGATGTAGGCAGGGTCATGGACCTTCCTTATGCCTTTGTGGACGGAATCGCGAAAATGATACCCCGTGAGCCGGGGGTCAATATTACGCTGGAACGAGCCCTTGAAATGAATCCGGAGCTTCAGAAGATGTATCGGGAGGACGAACAGGTTCATGAGCTGATTGAAATGTCCAAAAGGCTGGAAGGGCTTCCGCGGCACACTTCCATGCATGCGGCGGGAGTAGTAATCAGCCAGAAGTCCATTGATGAGTACGTACCGCTGTCACTGGGGTCAGACGGCTCCATTACGACGCAGTTTACTATGACGACGCTGGAAGAATTAGGATTGTTGAAAATGGATTTCCTGGGGCTTCGCACCCTGACTGTAATTCAAGATGCAGCCAGGCTTGCCGGAGAGAGCAGCGAAGCGGACATTGACATGGAGAAAATCGACTATGACGACAAGAAGGTGCTTAGCTCTATAGGAACAGGGCGGACAGACGGGATCTTTCAGTTGGAAAGCGGCGGGATGAAAAGCTTCATGAAGGAGTTAAAGCCTCAGACTCTGGAGGATGTGATTGCAGGCATTTCCCTGTACCGGCCGGGGCCGATGGATTTTATTCCGCAATACATCAGGGGAAAAGACCATCCGGAGACGATTACCTACGACTGTCCACAGTTAGAGTCAATCCTTGCTCCTACCTATGGCTGTATCGTTTATCAGGAGCAGGTTATGCAGATTGTGCGCGACCTGGCAGGCTACACTCTGGGACGAAGCGACCTTTTGCGCCGCGCTATGTCCAAGAAGAAGGGCGATGTCATGCAAAAAGAGAGGCAGAGCTTTGTATATGGAAATGAGGAGGAGGGCGTTCCAGGCTGTATCGCCAATGGCATTGACGAGAAGACTGCCAATAAGATTTATGATGAGATGATTGATTTTGCCAAATATGCATTTAATAAATCCCACGCCGCAGCTTATGCCGTGGTGGCATACCAGACGGCGTGGCTTAAATACTATTATCCCGTAGAGTTCATGGCAGCCCTTATGACCTCTGTGATTGATGCTCCCAGCAAAGTGGCGGAGTATATCTATACCTGCCGCCAGATGGGAATAGATATCCTGTCGCCTGACATTAATAAGGGCGAGGGGAATTTCTCTGTGGATAACGGAAATATCCGGTATGCGCTTACTGCGATTAAAAGTATCGGGCGTCCTGTGATTGCTGCGGTTATAGAAGAAAGGGAGGCAAGGGGGAATTTCCGCAGTCTGAAGGATTTTATAGAGCGCATGGCGGGCAAGGATATTAATAAGCGGACGATAGAGAACTTCATCAAATCAGGGACCTTCGACAGCCTGGGAGGAACGAGAAAGCAGTACATGGTGACTTATGTGCAGATTATGGACCAGGTGAACCAGGAACGGAAATATTCCATGAGTGGGCAGTTGTCTTTGTTTGACTTGGTGGGAGAGGAGCAGAAGGCGGAGTTTGATGTGCCGCTGCCAGATGTGGGAGAGTATGAGAAGGAGACGAAATTTGCTTTTGAGAAAGAGGTTCTCGGCTTCTATTTAAGCGGCCATCCCATGGAGGAATATGAGGAGAAATGGCGGAAAAACATTTCCAAAACCACGCTGGATTTTCAGCTTGACGAGGATACGGGGCGGACGAAGGTTCACGAGGGGATGCGGGAGGTTATCGGCGGCATGATCACTTCAAAGACCATCAAGTATACCAAGCAGAATAAGATCATGGCCTTCGTTACACTGGAGGATTTGGCGGGGGCCGTGGAGGTGGTGGTATTTCCGCGGGACTATGAGAAGAATCAGCAATATCTAAATGAAGATGCAAAAGTATTTATTCGGGGAAGGGTATCCGAGGAGGACGAGGCGGCCAGTAAGCTAATCTGTGAGAAGGTGATTCCCTTTGAGCAGACAAAGCGCGAGCTGTGGCTTCAGTATGCTGATAAAGAAACATACCTCAATGGGGAGGCAGAGCTGTTTGACATGCTTAAGGATTCAGACGGGCAGGATATAGTGGTAATCTTCTGTAAGAAGGAGAAAGCGGTCAAGCGTCTGGCGGCGAACAAAAGTGTTAATGCGGATAAACTTCTGCTGAACAAATTGACGAATTATCTTGGAGAATCTTGTGTAAAAGTAATAGAAAAACCCATTGAAAACCTTTGTTAAATAATGTACAATGAGGGGCGAGAGAGACAGATAGAAAATGATTCCAGTGGAACGGTCATTTTGCGCTGGGGTCATGAATACTCAACATGAAATGACTACACATGGAGGAATGATTTATGGCAAAAGTAATTCGTACAATCGGAGTATTAACCAGTGGAGGCGATGCGCCAGGAATGAACGCGGCAATCCGTGCCGTTGTTCGTACGGGACTTGGCAAGGGCCTGAGAGTCAGAGGAATCAGAAAAGGTTATCAGGGGTTGTTGGACGAGGAGATTATTGACTTGTCTGCGAGAGATGTCTCAGACACGATTCAGCGCGGAGGTACAATCCTTCAGACGGCGCGGTGTGAAGAAATGCGTACGGAGGAAGGACAGCAGAAGGCTGCCGCAATCTTGAAGAAGTACGGCGTTGACGGGCTTGTGGTAATTGGCGGTGACGGTTCTTTCGCCGGTGCCCAGGCGTTGGCCAACCTTGGAATCAATACGATTGGAGTTCCAGGAACCATTGACCTTGATATTGCATGCACCGAGTATACAATCGGGTTCGATACTGCTGTGAATACGGCGATGGAGGCCATTGATAAAGTGCGTGACACTTCCACTTCCCATGAGAGATGCTCCATCATCGAAGTAATGGGCAGAGATGCAGGTTATCTGGCTCTGTGGTGCGGAATTGCCAATGGTGCGGAGCGTATTTTACTGCCAGAGGAGCATGGTTACGACGAGAGCGCGATTGTAGCTGATATTCAGGAGTGTAGGAAGCGCGGAAAGAAGAATTACATCATTATCAATGCAGAAGGTATCGGCGGCTCCATTGAGATGGCGGAGAGAATTGAGGAAGCCACCGGAATGGAGACTCGTGCAACGATTATCGGACACATGCAGCGGGGAGGAAGCCCCACCTGTAAGGACAGAGTCTATGCGTCAATTATGGGTGCAATGGCAGTCAATCTTCTAATCGAAGGAAAGACGAACCGTGTTGTAGGATATAAGCATGGTCAGTATGTGGACTTCGATATTAATGAGGCTCTTGGCATGCAGAAGGGAATTCCGGCTTATCAGCAGGAGATTGCGAAAGAGTTGGCTTTATAGTTGGGTAGTGTGTAAAGGAAGGGGCTGTCGCGAAATAGACAGCCCTGTTCTCATATTTTAAATAATAACGTCAAAAATCTGTTTTCCCTTTCTTGACATCATAAACTCCGGCAAGGATTACGCTAAAAAAAGTGAAGTCCTCTTTTGCCTTTCTTGCCAGGTATTATTCACGAAGCATGCCAAGAAAATGCAGAAATACCTGATTATCCGAAGCCTGGTCAACCTCGTCGATTAACAGCCTGACTTTACGATTCATACAGAAATCCGTGATTTTTTCAGACAGCCGTAAGAAGTTGACTGTATCTTTAGAATAGCTGGTCCACTTGAGAATGTCATCGGGTGTTGCCGATGTGAAACGGAGACTTTTTCCAAAAAGTTCGTCAAATCCGAGGCAGAACTTAGCTTCGTCCTCAAAAATAGTCCCGCCAATTTCTTCAAAACTGATTCTGGATACAATGTAATCAGCGTTTAAACTTAGCACTATAGAGAGTCTTTTATGGGAAGAATGAAATATAACAATCCATGACAGGATTCACTCATTTTATGACAAAGTGATTGGCATAGAGGCTTATTTCTGATATTCTGAAAGAATAATTCCAGTTAATAAATAGTGTGGTGGTTACGATGTTAGAGATTGCAGTCTGCGATGACGAGCCGGTCATGCGAAAAGAGCTTTTCGCCCATGTTTCGAGCTATATGGCAAAAAAACAGGACATGGATTATCGCATCAGCAGCTTTGAAAACGGGAATCAACTCCTTGAAAGCGGATGCGAATTTGACTTGATTTTTCTGGATATCCAGATGGAAAAGCCGGATGGAATGGAGACGGCAAGAAGGCTTAGACGGCGGGGGAAGCGCAGTCATTTGGTTTTTGTGACCGTACTAAAAGAGTACGTTTTTGAGGCGTTTGAGGTGGAAGCCTGCGACTATCTGCTCAAACCGTTGGATGCCGGGCATTTCAGACGGACGCTTGACAGGGTGTTTCGTTATATCAGACAACAGCCAGGAGAAAAGCTTTTAGTACAGCGGGGAGGACAGACCCAGGTAGTTCTGTTGTCCGAGTGTGTGTACTGCGAGGTTCAGGGACGGAAAATCTATATTCATCAAAAAAACGGAGAAGTCATCGATTATTATGACAGAATGGAGAAGCTGAAATGCCATGTGGACGGGCGTTTTTTTCAGTGTCACAGGAGTTATCTGGTCAATCTCGATTATGTTCAGGGATGCGGGGAGGGGCAGGTGGAACTGCGCCATGGAGAGAAAATCCCCGTGTCCAGACTGCGGGAGAGGGAGTTGACTCAGGCGCTTCTTCGGCATATGAAGGAGAGAAGGGACGGTTGAAAAGCATAAATAATACACTGGTTATGGAGGTCAAATATGGATTGGTTCGGTTTTCTTCTCGTTGTCGTTACTCTTGCCGGATTAAGTATTGTGCATATTGTTTTTGCCGCCCGTATTACCGGAAAAAAATGGAAGCTTTGGCAGCTTGCTCTGTACTTTTTTATGCTCTGCTTGATTCAGAAGATTTCCGGTATACTGAATTTTCTTGATTTCGTCCCTATCTGCGAAGAAATCTTGGCATTATATGTGATAAGCCGCTGGACGTTGGGGAATCCGCGGTCAGTATCCTGGGTAGCATCCTTTCTTGCTGTTTATGTCACACAGCTTTCTTTTGGAATCATGAATTCTGTGGAGCTCATACTGCTGCTGCCTTCTATCAGGGGAACACGGTTATATTTGTTTATCATCCTGGCAACCATGATTACGTTTATCTTAAGCGCCTGCTGTTATGCGTTTATTCTCAAATTTTTATCTCTGAAAGAAGAAGGCTCTTATATCTGGATTTTGTTGTTATCCAGTCTGTTCTCCTGTGCGGCTGAGCTTTATATCATGGAAAATGCATATACGCATGTGGTTTCGCGAGAGACAGGAAAACATCTGTTATTGCTGTTGCTGCAGGTTTTGGGGCTATGCGCCCTGTGCTGTACCCTGTATGCATATGGAAGGGCGTGTTCAGAGCTTAAGACCAGGCTTGAGCTTGCTTCTTTGTCTCAGGCGGCGCAGGCTCAGAAAACCTATATTGCACAGGCGCAGATGCGGTATGGGAAAACACGGGCGTTTCGTCATGATATCAAGAATCATTTATCAGTATTGCACAGCCTGATGAATACAGGCCAGATTGAGAGAGCGAAGGATTATCTGGAAAAACTGGAAAACAAAACAGCCGCCCTGTCATTTCCGTATCAGACCGGCAATCCGGTGGTAGATGTGCTGTTGGGGGAGAAGATGGAATTGGCGGAGGTAAAGGGGATTCAGACTGCGGTTTCAGTTATACTGCCAAAGACCTGCGGAATTGATGATTTTGATTTATGTGTGATATTTGCAAATGCACTGGATAATGCCCTTGAGGCGTGTATTGCCACTTCGGATATAGAAAAAAGAATCACTGTGAGAGGAGAACGTCAGGGAGATTATTACATGTTGGAATTTGATAATACCTGCGTTATAGGAACGACGGCAGCAATAGGAACTGGTCTTTCAAATATAAGGGCAGTTGCGGAGAAATATCACGGCGCAATGCTGACGGAGAGCGACGGTCAGTGGTTTCGGCTGAATGTACTGCTGAATCTGTCAGGAATGCATTTCAATACATCAAAATAACAGCTCAAGCCCAATCCATTGAAATCCTGTGGGAAGGGGTTAAAATGGGATTGTAGGCAGATGAGTTGAAATAATGTACCAAATATCCTGACACGTTGAGAAGCAGTTAAGCCGTGGACATTTAACTTTTCTGGGCGAGGCAGGATATTGGTACGAAGGGTCAGGAGGGAGATTATGGGACCAATTTCGAGATTGAGCGCAAGGCAGACAGATCCTTATCAGGCAAGGAGAGAAAGACTGGAAAAGAAGGCTGCCGAGAAGGAGGACGGTTCTGTGAAGGAAACGAAGAATACTCCGATGCGGCGTGCGAGGGACGAATATGTTCCGGGGGATGACAGAACTCTGGAAACGGATAAAACTCCGGAAAAAAGTAAGGGATCAGATAAGGCTTTAAAGCAGGCAGAGGGAAAGAAGCCACAGATGTGCAAAGCCAGCACAGATAAGGTTGACCGTGAGATTGAGAAGTTAAAGAAACGAAAAAAAGAACTGGAAGGTCAGCTTAGGACGGAACAAGACGAAACGAGGCGCCAAAGCTTGGAAAGCGAGCTTGCTCAGGTGGAAAGAGAATTGAGCCAGAAGGATAACGACGCATACAGGCGTCAGCATACTGTATTTACGAAGATGTAAATTTTGTTAGATTAGAGGGAAATTCAAGAGTGGATTTCCCTCTGTTTTTTGCCATAAAAAACTGACGGTATATATTTGAAAACATGTATGTAGGGCAGTTATGGACTTGCCTCTTTTTGTGTAAGTGGTGTATAATATGTTCAGCGGCAAAGAGGAGGGTAAATGGATATGGCGGAATTAACATCTATGATGAATATTGGGAAAGAGATGGCGAGGAAGCTAGAGGCAGTTGGAATTGAGTCGGCTGAGAAACTACTCGAAGCGGGTTCTCAACAGGCATTTTTGAAGCTGAAAGGAATGTATCCCCAAGTTTGCCTGGTGCATCTCTACGCGTTGGAGGGGGCGGTTGAGAATGTTGAGTTCAACAGTCTATCGAAGGAAAAGAAAAAAGAATTGAAGGGATTCAGCGATTTTTTAAAGAATTAGGACAGCATATGGAGAAAATGTAGAGATACAGTTTGAGTATTTTGAAAATTAGAGAACCTACCGTTTGCCAAAGTGTTTGCAAGCGGTAGGTTTTCTATTGAGAATAATGTAACATTTAGACGAGATATTCGTTAATTATGAAAGGGGGGGGGTGACGAAGTGGAAAAAGATATTCTGGAACAGTTATACCGCATACATACGAAGGCAGTCTATCTTTATTTGTATACCCTTTGTCACAACCATGACCTTGCGGAGGACTTGATGCAGGAGACGTTTCTTCGGGCGTTATGTTCCCTGGAGATTGCCCGGTCAGAGTTGCTGCCGTGGCTTTTGACAGTTGCGAGGAATCTATATCTCGATACATGGCGCAGAGAGAAGCGGTTAGAGAAAGAAATTGAAAGACGCAAGATGGAAACGGTTACAGGGGAGGGGATTCTTGAAATGATGATTCAAAAGGAGAGGAATCAAAACTTGTATCAGGCGATACAGAAGTTGAAAGATATTGAGCGGGAAGCGGTTGTTCTGTATTATTTTGCGGGAATCTCACAGGAGGAGATTGGAAGCATTCTGAACCTATCCTATGGAAATACGCGGGTAATCCTGTATCGGGCAAAGAAAAATTTGAAGAAGCTTTTGGAAGGAGAGGAGATGATGAGGGAATGAAAATGAAGGATGAAAGGCAGTTCGAGGGAAGTGAAAAATATGGGGATAAGTTTGAGAAATATTTAAGCGGTGAACTGAAAGTTGAAGAATTCAGGGAAATTGAAGAAGATATTGAGAAATTCCAGGTTTTAATCGACTACGTGAATCATACATTGGATGAGGAATTATATGAGAAGGAGGATGAAGGCGGAAGGAAAAACAGAGAGAATTCAGAAAAGATTTCCAAAGCAATAGGCAGAAAATTCAGAAACTATATGATTGGGGCAGCCGCGGCGGCAATCTGTATTGTTCCGCTGCTTCTTATGGGCTTGTCTCCGTTGTTGAATTGGATTTACTATAATCCCAATCAGTCAAAGGAGATTATAGTTAAGGAAAATGATTCTGTCATTGTTACGAATCCATTTGCCGCGGCGATGTCTGTATATATGGAGTTATTCTGCGGAGATAAGGGATTTGCAGAGTTGTGTTTGTGGCCGGAGGGCTACGGGCGTTATACCATTGATGTGCAAACGCAGATAGATGGGGAAAATACTTCCCATATTTTAGAGCTTGTGAGAAACCATTTGTACCAGAATGACCTTAGCTGGAACAGTTCGGATTTTCCGGCTAATGCGTTCACATACAGGAGTGAAGGACCAAGCTTATGCATGGATAAAGATACAGCGAGGAAAAAGCTTGAGGAGGCGCCGGAGCTGATGAAGATACGGGCGTCCATATCCTTCGATAAGCTGAAGAATATGGATGAGCTGGCAGAGTTTATGGGGAAGCACGAAACCTATTATCTCTATTGTCCTGTGGATGTAAAGGGGTATCGGTATTGGGGATTTTCCCCTGAAAAGAGAGGATATGACTTGACCTATGGCTATGATTTAGAAAAATATCCGTATCTGGATATTTCGGAAGGGAGCAAGGGGGACGAAAGAAGTCCAATAGATGCTGCCGTTAGGGAGAAAGTTACAATGGCAGAGGTTTATGAGAAGCATGTGGAATCTATGATCAGGTTCCTGATGGAAGATGAGGATTTTTTAAAAATATTTGACGGATGCGCGCCAGGAGGAAAGAATTTTATCAACACATATGAGTATGTGGAAGCGTTGGATTATATAAGGGAACATGGCGTGAAAAGCTATGGGGTCGTGGTATATGCCGCAAAGCAGGAGCTTCTGGAAATGTTGGAGGATTCGTCTGTGGATGGAGTCTATATGCTGGATGGAAAAATAGATTTGAAATTTTGAGAATAAGCCTATAAAAGGGAGGATGCCGGGTGATCAATGATTCAATCCCCCGGCATGTATTATGAAAAAGTTTTATCAAAAATAGTTTAATAACTATCAGTAAATGGTCTTTGTCTTGTCTCGAATTGCTTCGATAAATTTAGTATAAGCCACACCTGTGAAGAAACCGTGTTGAAGAAATGAAGGTTTTTTGAAAGATGAATGAACAAATTATGAACAGTAGATATATGATACAGAGAAGGTAACTGTTGCAGGCTGAACTGTTACCAGCGAAGGAAGAATTTACCAGGAATAGGTTGGAAAAAGAAAGAAAATGATTTATACTAGGAAATATGTTTCGGAAATTGAAAAAAATTCCGAAGTGTGTATGAATAGCCAGGAGGAAAGAAGAAAATGAAGTATATTTCATTTGCGATTCCATGTTACAATTCACAGGATTACATGGCGCGGGCAATCGAGAGTATTCTGCCGGGGGGAGACGAGGTTGAGATTCTCATTGTAAATGACGGTTCTACAGACCGGACGTCAGAGATTGCTCACGAATACAAGAGACAATATTCCGGTATTGTTCGGGTGATTGATAAAGAAAACGGTGGTCATGGAGATGCGGTAAACGAGGGACTTAGCGCCGCCAGAGGGAAATATTTTAAAGTTGTGGACAGTGATGACTGGGTGGACGAGGAGGCTCTGCACCAGATATTGACCCTGTTTCGGAATCTTGAGGATGATGGTGAACAGATTGATATGCTGGTTTCCAATTTTGTATATGAGAAGGTGGGTGTAACCCATAAGAAATGTGTTCACTATCGCAATGCCTTGCCCCAGGATGAGATTTTCCGGTGGGATGATATCGGGCACTTTCGTTTGGATCAGTATATTTTGATGCATTCTGTCATCTACCGTACAGATTTACTTAAGCTGATTCAGATGAAGCTGCCAAAGCATACCTTTTATGTGGATAATATTTATGTATATTATCCCCTTCCCCATGTCCGTAAGATTTATTATCTGGATGTGGATTTCTATCGATATTTTATCGGCAGGGATGATCAGTCTGTGAATGAGAAAAATATGATTGCAAGGGCGGATCAGCAGATATATGTCACAAAGACGATGATAGATATGTACGACTTGAGGAAGATTTCAAGCAGGAAGCTTAAACAGTATATGGTTAATTACCTGGCGATTATGATGACGGTGTCCTCAATTATTCTGATTCGTTCAAAAAAGAAAGAAAATATTGATAAGAAGAGGGAATTGTGGAAGTATCTCAAAATGAAGGATTTTAAGATATATTTTAAGATACGATATGGAATTTTGGGGCAGACCATGAATATACCGGGGAAATCAGGTCGGAAAATTTCGTCTCTTGTGTACAGCGTAGCAAGGAGAATTATTGGGTTTAATTGATATTGTCGGCGGGTGGACTTCGTCTGACAAGGCGTGCACCTTGGGATGAAATTGTGTATAATTTGGCTCTTATGTCGCATACTAAAGATAATCAAAGAATTTTGAGTTTTGGAATGAAAAGGAGAATGTGACATGGCGGTTGAATTTCAGGCGAGTAGGACGAGAGAGAATCTAATGAGAGCATTTGCAGGAGAAAGCCAGGCAAGAAACCGGTATACGATTGCGGCAGACGCGGCGAAGAAGCAGGGGCTTTATTCCATCCAGCAGGTGTTTTTGTTTACAGCGGATCAGGAGAGAGCCCATGCAGAGCGATACTATGGTCTGCTTAAGAACCTGTCGGGAACGACCATTGAGATTTCGGGCGGATATCCGGTGGACCATTTTGATGATGTTGTGAAATTACTGAAAAAAGCAGAGCATAATGAGATGGAGGAGGCGGACGACGTCTATCAGGCTTTTGGAAATGTGGCGAAGGAAGAAGGATTTCTGGAAGCTGCATCTGCATTCTTCCAGATTGCGGAGGTAGAGGCAGTTCATGGCAGACGATTTCGGAAACTGGCTGAGCTGCTTGAGCAGAATAAGTATTTTGAATGTGAGGGCAACGGACAATGGATGTGTATGAATTGCGGACATATACAGTCAGGGAAATTGGTTCCGCCAATGTGTCCGGTCTGCCGGTATGAGCGGGGGTATTTTATACCAGTGGAGATTGCGCCATATCTTGGGTTTGATTTTATTAAGAAATAAAAACAGGGCTTTGTTTTGGCTGGAAAGCCGGAAACAAAGCCCGATTTTTATGGGCAGACTGGGCATCTATTAATTCCTGTTACTTAATATAGATTTCTGAAACAGTATTTTCCACACCATTGATTTGCAATCTGACATAGATTTTTCCATTTTCAAATTCATCCAAAGGATATTTAAGCGGGTCAGAGAGATTGGTAACATCGACAAACTTTGTTACATCTGCCTGTACCAACCACAAAACAAGTGTTGCTTCATCCGGTACTGTGCCGCAGGAAATATCAGCATGGAGCAGCTGCGTGTCGGCGTCCGTAATTGTCATAGTTTGTTCTTTCACAAATCCAGCGGTGGCGTTTTTAAAATCCAGTTTCCAAATGTCATCAATGTAGGTGTTATAATTCATGTTGATTACACCTGTGTTCCAAACCCGTTTATTAGAAGTTATATTTGTATTTACACCATTTCCGGTGGACGCATAGACCATAAAGCCCATCAAGCATATCAGCATGAGCGCCATGCTTATAATTCCGGCAACAATAAATTTTAAGTGATGTGTTTCTTGCTTTACCATTACGTTATGATCCTCCTTTTTGACAGGCGTTCCGCATTCCTCGCAGTAGTTTGCCTTTAATGAAATTTTATGTCCGCAAGTGGGACAGGTTTCTTTTGTTTCTGAACGGCGCAGAAAATAAAGCAGTAATCCGATAAAGGGCGTAGCAATAAAAACTATAAACGCCCATAGTAACGCGTCATCCCCTCGCTTTTTGCAATCCTGATATACCCATGCCGCAAAAAAAGCACAGGTACATACTGTAAAAATGTTAAAGAAAAGAAGCAAGGCGGGGAGCAGCATAGAGAGTCCGCTAAAGCCGTCGCTTTTTAGAAAATACAGACCAAACCGCAAAAAAATTAACAGTAAGATAATAAGAATACCGATATAAAGCAGGATTTTTTTATTTTTTATATTATTCATGTCAATATACCCCTTTTCTCAATACGGATTGTAATGTCTTCTTTTAGGTTTGTTCTTTTTACACCGACTATGGTAATCAAGATGCCCGCCACACAAAGATAAAGGCAGATACCGGCGGCAAAGTAAGATAAGTAAACATTCTCGATTATTGTAAGTGCAAAAACAGCCAGTAAAGAAAAAGTTACCAAATTTAAAAGCATAGGCAAATACCAAAGTGACAAGGTGTGTGTGGCAGTCTGTTTTCGTATGACGGCTTCTTGTTGATATAGAGCCGCTTTAAGTTTATTATTCAGTTCCGGTGATGGTATATCAGTCATTTTCATAGAAGCTCGGATGATATCTTCTATTTCTGTGTCAGAGCGATGTTCTCTCATAACCAGAGTCCTCCAATCTTTTTTTAATTAGGCTTCTGCCCTTGAACAACCGACTTTTCACAGTACCAGGGGGCTTTTTTATGATGGCCGATATCTGTTCTATGGAGCAATCGGAAAGATAAAATAATATGAGAGGTACTTGAAACTTTTCCGGAAGAGTTTGAATGATTTGACGGACTTCTGTAATCAGTTCCTTTTGATAATAGTTTTCCTCAATATTTTCTTTTGAATGCAGTAGAGCTTCCGTTTCGTCATCGAGATTGTCACAAGGGGCAATCATATTCCGGCGGGCCTGTTTTCTTCTGTCACTTTTCCAAAGATTATGTGCTAAAGAGAAAAACAATGCTTTTGGATTTTTCTCCCAGTCAAGCACCCATTCTGTTTCTAATGCTTTTAGGAAAGTCTGTTGATATAAATCTTCGGCATCTGTTTTGTCCGCGCAGAGTTTTAGGCAGAATCTATATATATCTGAACCGAACTCATCAATACATCTTTCGATTTCTCGTGCATTCACTGTTTCACCTCCCCTGCCCGTTCACTCTATATTCGCCATGACTTTATATTTGGTTCATTTTAAAAATAAAAAAAATATCGGACTAAAATTTTGTATTAAATATATTTTAACACCAATACCACTTGAAGAGTAAGCATTGCGGTGTACTCTTTGGGGAGGGGGAATAGGACATATTTTGTCAGAATATATTACAGTGTGTGGTTGGATATACATTTGCCGCAAAAAATAACAGAGAATATTTTGGGTAAAGAAGGGATTGTATGGCGAGTCAGAAAATCGAAAATTTACTGAACTTAGCGTTGGATGCGACGCCGGAGGAACGACAGAAATCGTTGGAGTTGGATGTGGGGTATGACTCGGAAGATAAGGAGTGGGAGCTGATTGTGAAATATTCAGGAAGCCTTGAGGGAGTGAGAGCTTTGGCATCCAGAGTGGTTGAGCTTCAAAACGAGTATGCCATTATTACAATTAGAGAGTCGGAGATTGAGACATTGACGCAGATTCCGGAAATCGAATATATTGAAAAGCCAAAGAGATTATTTTTCCAGGTTGCAAACGGCAGACGGGTATCCTGTATCAATGCGGTACAAGATGCCCGTTTGTCGTTGTATGGACAGGGTGTGCTGATTGCGATTATTGATTCTGGAATTGAGTATGAAAATGCAGACTTTAGGAATGAGGACGGGACGACAAGGATTCGTGCACTGTGGGACCAATCCCTTGCGCCTGGGGAGGGAAGGATTCCGCCGAAAGGATATGAGATTGGGGCAGAGTATACGTCAGAGCAGATTAACCAGGCCCTTGAGGGAACGACGCTTCAGGACAGGAGGGAAATTGTTCCCAGTGAGGATAGGTCTGGACATGGGACAGCGGTTGCGGGAGTTGCCGCGGGAAACGGGAGAAACAGCAATGGACTTTATGCAGGAGTTGCCCCAAGAAGCGAGCTGTTGGTGGTAAAACTTGGAAATCCAAGACAGGAGGGATTTCCGCGTACCACAGAGCTGATGCAGGGAATTGATTATGTGATAAGAAAAGCATTGGAGTTTCGGATGCCTGTGGCTATAAATTTAAGTTTTGGAAACACATACGGCTCACATGACGGGACTTCGCTGCTGGAGCGTTTTATAGACGATATGTCAAATATCTGGAAGAATTGTATCTGTATCGGCTCTGGCAACGAGGCGGCCAGCGCGGGACATACATCCGGAATAATGCGGGAGGGGAGGGAGGAGATCATACAACTGGCGGTACAGAGTAACCAGCCGGCGTTTAGTATACAGATTTGGAAAGAGTATACGGATGTTGTGGATATTTCTCTGATGACTCCTGCAGGAGTTACGGTTGGGCCGATTCAGGAAATATTGGGGCCCCAAAGGTTTACGGTGGGACAGACAGAGATTCTGTTATATTATGGAGAACCAAGTCCTTACAGTACGGCACAGGAGATTTTTATTGATATGCTTCCCAGGGAGACGTATGTGGCGAGCGGAGTATGGCGGCTGATTCTAAAGCCCCGAAAGATAGTGTCTGGGGCATATGAATTATGGCTTCCCAGTGAAAATGTTTTGAATCGGGGAACGGGCTTTTTGTTTCCGACGGAGCAGACCACGCTTACCATTCCATCTACGGCAGGCAGGGTGATTACGGTGGGGGCTTACAATGGTTTGACGTTTGCTTATGCGGATTTTTCGGGGAGAGGGTATACGAGAGAGACGAATCTGGTGAAACCGGATATTGTGGCGCCGGGGGTGGATGTGACTACAGCGGCGGTTGGGGGAGGATATGCACAGTTTACGGGGACTTCTTTTGCGACGCCTTTTGTGACGGGTGGGGCGGCGCTTATGATGGAGTGGGGGATTGTGAAGGGGAATGATGCGTATTTGTATGGGGAGAAGGTGAAGGCGTATTTGAGAAGAGGGGCGAGGGCGCTTCCTGGGTTTGACGTGTATCCGAATGTGCAGGTGGGGTATGGGGCGTTGTGCGTGAGGGATAGTTTGCCAGTCTGAATATGGGGAGTTCTTGATTTAATTAAGAATTAGCCTGCAAAAGATGTTTATACGTCATATGTAAAGAAGAAATAAAGAAAGCTAAATTGTATATTAAATGTAGTTGTGTATGAGATATGAAAATGCTATGATATAAATAAGGAAATACGCAGGAGTGTATATGGGAAATATATGATGGGCATTCCGAACAATCTTAAATGACTGCTGACAGACGATCAGCCTGGTAATTAATTTGTAGGTACAGGATGACAGACGGGTGTTAATGATTTCGCTTAGGGATACAGGGGGAATGTAATTTGAAATATTTGGAATCAATTCAAGAAGCTATATATTTGTCTGCTGGTAATGCTTCGCAATACAGGCGTATTATGCGGATTTTTTTTATAGAGTACGAAAAAATGCATTTTCAATTATATAAGGAAGATGTG
>ERZ808028.150-NODE-150-length-70639-cov-4.830008_pt1 | contig 70639 bp, 65 predicted proteins | sample MGYA00380184_ERZ808028 | MGnify/ENA primary metagenome ERZ808028 (study PRJEB31490, sample SAMN06133397) | mouse gut metagenome | isolation source: J8_1 | host: mice | place: China: Chengdu | collected 2015-05 ... | reverse complement strand
TTTTGGGCGAGCAGTAAGAATAGCCCTTTTGAGGGCTCACACCAAACCACCAGTTGAACTGGTGGTTGGTGACTTAGAAAATGATAACTTAGTATGGAAGCTTGAAAAATGTCAAAAAAGTACCAAAGAATGATATAATCCCGTCTTTGACAGTTCCCAGATATATAAATCGCTACAGACCCATCTTCTATATCCATTGACAAATCGTGAAATGATTACTATAATTTAAATAAAATTCGGCAAAATAATAAAGCGCCGAATTTTATTTAAATAATTATTACGAATTTGGCTATACTGGAATTGAGGTGAGTAAAATGACAAAGACAGCACAGATTCCCAATGACCAAATGATTTTTTCGGTTCAGGAGCTGAAAGATAAAGGTTTTTCATATTATAAAATCAATCAGATGGTTGACCAGGGAATCCTGATAAAACTGAATAAAAAATATTATGAAAATGCAAATTTTGATGGTGAGGGATCAGATTTCTACTATGCCTATGCATTTGTACCAGACGGAGTGGTTTGTCTGCTAAGTGCAGCCGTGTATTATAATCTGTCTACTTATCGCCCAGATGCCATTGATGTAGCAATTCCAAGAAAAGCAAAGGTATCAACACTGCCGGATTGGCCGGAACTGAATGTATGCTATTTTACAGATGATCGATTTGATGTTGGTATCGAGACCGTAGAGGATGGAAATAACAGATTTCGTATATATGATATTGAGAAAACTGTTGTTGATATTGTTTTCTACAGGGAAAAGATCGGAAGTGAGGAAACCAAAGAAGTTCTTACAACCTATCTGCATCGGAGTGACCGTAATCTGAATAGGCTGATCAGATACGCGGAGATGCTCAAATGTGGGGATGTAATGAAAAGGTATCTAGAGGTGCTGGTATGACAAATGCTGTATCCGTAAAGGATAGATTAAAGAAACAGGCGATAGAAGATGGAAAGACTATGCAGGATAAGCTGGTCACATATGGTTTGGAGAGAACAATATATAGGTTATCTGTTTCAAAATATATGGAGAGGTTTACACTAAAGGGTGGTATTTTCCTGTACGCACTATTTGATGGAGAGTATGCCCGTGCAACAATGGATATTGATCTTTTGGCACAGCGTATTCCAAATGATGCTGAAGAAATAAAGAAAGTATTTTATAACATTTTTTCTATAGAGTGCGATGATGCGTTACGATTTGACCTGAATACGCTTGAGGTTATCAATATAACTGAATTCAAGGAGTATCATGGTGTAAATGTATCTATTATGGGATATCTGGACAGAACCAAGATTCCAGTAGCAATAGATATTGGTTTTGGTGATGTGGTGTATCCTGAAAGAATGAAAATGGAGTTCCCGGTTCTGCTGGACATGGCGGTTCCGGAGATATATGCTTATTCGATTTATTCCGTCATAGCAGAAAAGTTTGAGGCTTTTGTTTCTCTGGGTCTTGCAAATAGTAGATATAAGGATTTTTATGACATCTATGTTTTGGCTGACAGATATGATCTTAATGGTGTGGAATTAAAGAATGCGATCATAGAGACCTTTACACATCGAGGTACAGGTTTTGATGATATTGCGCCCTTTGATGATGACTTTACCATGGATGAGACAAGGCAGGGAAGATGGAGAGCTTTTATCAGAAAGAAGAAAGCACTGGTGAAGGTTGAATTTGAGGAAACGATGCAACTACTAAAAGAATTATTGCTGCCTATTGTGGATTCAATTTATAACGATAATTCCTTTGAGCATATATGGAGTAAAGAAACAAAAAGCTGGATGTAAATACATAAAATTAGTGATAGGGATCGTGTAGAGATACATGGTCTTTTTATTTGATTGCAGCCATCGGTTGCGGTATGTTATACTACAAAAGAAACGGAAGGAAATTGATGAAGTTCCGGATGTCGGATTTGCGGAGGTATGCAGTTTGATGAAAAATCCGTGGGAAGAGATCACGTTGGCAGACTACGAGAATCATATGAAGTCCGATTACGTTATGCAGTTGCAGGGGCTGAATGAAATGATGAAAGGACAGCTTGAGACGTATCCGGTTTCTACTGTAATGATATTGGGTATTGCCGGAGGTAATGGGCTTGAACATATTTCAAAAAATAAATTTGAAAAAGTATATGGTGTGGATGTCAATTTTGATTATTTAAAAGAAACAGCCTGCAGATATCCGGACTTGGGGGGAATTCTGGAATGTCTGCGTATCGATCTGTTGAGTGAAACGGATAAACTGCCGAAAACGGATATGGTTATTGCAAATCTGTTGATTGAGTATATTGGTTATGGGTGTTTTCAAAAAGCGGTCCGGCAGGCGGATCCCCGGTATGTTTCATGTATTATCCAGATCAATGCAGAAGATAACTGGGTATCTGATTCACCTTATCTGCATGTGTTTGACGGGCTTGGGAAGATACATCATCAAATAGAAGAGAAAGTACTGGACAAAATGATGTCGGAAATGGATTACCGTAAAATAAAAAGCCTGGAGCATATACTGCCGGGCGGAAAGAAGCTTTTGCAGACAGATTTTGAAAGAGAATTATAAAGTTCCGGGGAAATCGTGAAATATCACGGGAAATGTTGTTTTATAATCTTGACATGATCATCTCCCTCGGTTATCGTGTCAAATCATTGATCGCCACACAATTCAGGCGGTGGGCGACCGAACGCCTGAAAGAGTATATGATAAAAGGCTTCACGATGGATGATGAGCGGTTGAAAAATCTGGGCGGAGAGAATTACTGGAAAGAATTATTGGACCGCATACGGGACATCCGTTCATCTGAAAAAGTGATGTACAGACAGGTACTTGATCTCTATGCTACCAGTGTGGATTATGATCCCAAAAGCAGTGAGTTCATTGCATTTTTTAAAATGGTGCAAAATAAGCTGCATTATACGAAGAAAAATGGAATTTCTGAAAATAGTTGACTGATTTCGGGATATGGTAGTATAGTATTAGTGGTGAGTCCTACCACAAAGTGGACTGCTAAAAGCGTTAGGAACTCTAATGGAGTTACTACACAAATGGCTATGTGGAAACGCATAGCCATTTTTACAAGGAGATATATGCAGACGGATTTTAAGTTATACAAAGTGAATATGAAATATATCCGTAATCTACATAATGTAGATGATAAAGTGCTTTCTGTTTCACCACAGGTGGGAAAGGATAACAGGGTTTTTATAGGAATCATTATTGTTTGTGGGATTCATAAATATTGTATACCGCTTTCATCACCTAAAGAAAAACATAAAAGAATGAAAAATTCCATAGATTTTTCCAGAATTGAAGTAGAGGGAAAATTATTGGGTGTTTTGAATTTCAATCTGATGATACCTGTTGAGGAAGATCAATTACAGCTTGTTGATACAACCATTTTTAAGAGGGACAGGGATAACATCAGGCATTACAAAAAATTATGTGCACTGGAATTGGAATGGTGTCGGACTAAGAGCGAAGTAATTTCCAATAAAGCGAATGTTTTGTATAAGAAATATATATCTGATGAGTCATTTGCAGGCAGGGATCGCTGCCTGAATTTTCCCAAATTAGAAGCAGAGTGTAAAAAGTATAATTCTAGAACAGAGAGAGGTATAAAATAGGGTTCTCTTTGCAGGTATTACTATAATTCTTTTTGGTTTTATGCTATACTACAAAAGATATAGATTGAAATTGATGAACTGGTCGAGTTTATTTCAGGCATTACGCACCAATGTGGTAGAGCATTTCGGTATATTTATGATGAAGGAGCATTAGATGAGGAATTAACTTGTCGGAAATTCCGACAGATTCGAAAAGAGGAAAATCCCATCAGATTTCTTTTGAAAAATCATTGAGAATTGTGGACTGCAAAAATATTATCCATCACGTTATAGCTATTTGTCTGGCTAAATAAAAAGAAAAGAGTGCACACCCTAAATAGTACATGAAGGTACACGCTTCTCATTTATTATCATACACATTATTCTTATTTGAACAGGAGGAATGATATCAAGTGAAGATAAGCGAGCCGAACCCGGATCTGTTGCATATTGAAACCCTAAGGAAAGAATTTGTGTCTGAATTTGATCGTGATACACTTGAAAATCTGACATTAGAGCAGTATGCCATGAGAACTGGGGATAAAAAGAATTTTTGTTATAGATTAGAGCGTGAACAGATTGGTATGGGCGATATCCGTAATGCTACAGCAAAGAAATTTGGAATATGGGTTCGAAAAGCAACGGGTGAATATGATTTCACAAAAAAATATGGAAAGACAGCGGGAGAAGCTTTTTCTGTCATCCGTGATGAACTGTGCAAATTGGTAGATGCCGGAGAAACCGATGATTATACAGCTATAAGAAACAATAAGATAGCACCGATTGTCAGATTTAAGATTTTGTCAATGTACTATCCGAATAAATTTCTTACCATACATTCTGAGAGGCACTTATTATATTTCTGTGAAAAAGCGAATGTGCCATTTACCATGGATGACGATGAGCTTGTGCTTCAAAGAAAATTGATTTTGTGGAAAAATAGTCAGACAAAAATCCGGGATTACAGCCTTTTGGAGTATGTTGCATATCTTTATAAAGAATTCGGGGTTCCGCCTACAGTTGACAAGGGATTGACAGAGAAGAAAAGCAGATTGCGGAAGCTGAAGGATGAACTGAGGGATTTTGACAGGCAGCATCCAAAATCTAAGATGACAGAGGTTGAGGTAGTACAGCGTTCATCCATTGTAGCAAATATTGTAAAGGAAAGAGCTGCTGGTGTATGCCAGCTTTGTAATAAACCAGCACCGTTTTATAACAAGAGCGGGGAAGCCTATCTTGAATGCCACCATATCAGATGGCTTGCAAGAGGCGGGGCTGATGAAGTTTATAATGCTGTGGCACTGTGTCCTAATTGCCATAGAAAGATGCATGTACTGGATGAGCCGGATGACGTAGCAAAGCTGAAAGATATAGCGAAGCAGTAAGCAATAGCATATTTGAAGATGTAGGTCTATATGGAAAAATGATGTAAATTTTTTTCTGTTTTTTGCCTACTGTGATACAATTTAAAAGATTCATGAATATTGATGGAATTTTGGGGAATGGCAGTAGAAATATTTTTTCAGTATTAAAAGATACAGGCGATGGAGAAAGCTGAACAGTGAGGCAAAGAAAAAAGCAAAGCGTTCCGATACATAGCGGGACAGGAAAAGGAGGTTACTTATGAGAGGTTTGTATTCATCCAAAACAGAAATCAGGCATTCCATCTTTACGGAGATTGCAAGGTTAGCCTACGAGGGGGAGGATCCGGCGAAGCTGGAGGAGCTTCCCTATAAGATCATTCCGGGGGAGATCGCTTCCTACAGGGAGAGTATCTTTCTGGAGAGGGCCATCGTGGGCGAGAGGCTGCGCGTGGCGATGGGAATGAGCCTGCGCAAGATCTCGGAGCATGCGCCGATCGCCGAAGGGGTGGAGGAGAGCGTGATCGAGGAGAAATATTATGAGCCGCCCCTGATCAACGTGATAAAATTTGCCTGCAATTCCTGTCCGGAGAAGCGCATCATGGTGACGGAAGGCTGCCAGGGTTGTCTGGAGCATCCCTGTATGGAGGTCTGTCCCCGGGGCGCCATCAGTATGGTGAACGGCAGATCCCATATCGATCAGGAAAAGTGCATCAAATGCGGAAAATGTCTGGATGCCTGTCCCTATAACGCGATCATCAAACAGGAGCGGCCCTGCATGAAAGCCTGCGGCATGGGCGCCATCAAATCCGACGAGTACGGCAGGGCGGAGATCGATCAGGATAAGTGCGTCTCCTGCGGCATGTGCCTTGTGAGCTGCCCCTTCAGCGCCATTGTGGATAAGGGACAGATCTATCAGACGATCATGGCGCTGAAGAGCGCTACGCCGGTGTTTGCCATTCTGGCGCCCGCCATTGCGGGGCAGTTCAAGGGACTGAAAAACACGCAGATCAGGAGCGCGTTTCAGGCGCTGGGCTTCACGGATGTGAGGGAAGTGGCGATCGGCGCGGATCTGTGCGCCATCGAGGAGGCGAAAGATTTCCTGAAGGAGGTGCCGGAGAAGCTGCCCTTTATGGCGACATCCTGCTGTCCGTCCTGGTCCATGATGGCGAAGAAGCTGTTTCCGGAGCAGGCGGAGTGCATCTCCATGGCGCTGACGCCGATGGTGTTGACCGCCCGGCTGATCAAGCAGCGTAATCCCGAGTGCAAGATCGTGTTCGTGGGTCCCTGCGCGGCGAAGAAACTGGAAGCCAGCAGACGGACGATCCGCAGTTATGTGGATTTTGTGCTGACTTTTGAGGAAGTGGCGGGAATGTTTGACGCCAAGGGCGTTAACTTTGAGGAGCTGCCGGAGGGCGAACCGCTCCTTAGAGCCAGCGCGGACGGCAGGGGCTTTGCTGCCAGCGGCGGCGTGGCGAAAGCGGTGATCAATGTGATCAAGGAGATGGATCCGGAGCGGGAGGTCAAAGTGGCAAACGCCGAGGGGCTGCAGAACTGCAAGAAGCTTCTGACGCTTGCGAAGGCAGGGAAGTATAACGGGTACCTGCTGGAGGGCATGGCATGTCCGGGTGGCTGTATCGCGGGCGCGGGGACGATCGAGTCCATTAAGACGGCGGGGGCTGCGCTGGAAGGCATGAAGAAGGAGGCGGCATTTACGGAGTGCCTCGGGACAAAGTATGAGGATAGGCTGCAGGAGCTGGAGGAGTTCCAGCTGTAGGCTTCATGGAAGGAAGATTGTGGGATGGAATGGGAATTCGGGATATTGGATTTTATTCAGGGGATGAGGACTCCCTTTGGGGATGCGGTGGTGCCGTTTGTGTCATCTCTGGGGAATGCGGGGATGATATGGGTGCTGCTCGCCGTCATTTTGATCGCAGTGCCTAAGACGAGGAAAGCCGGGGCGGTTTTGGCGGCGGCTCTCTGCTTTGATGCGGTGCTGTGCAACGGGATCCTGAAAAATCTGTTCGCGAGGATAAGGCCCTGCGATATCAATACTTCGATACAATTACTGATCGAGCATCCTCTGGAGTATTCGTTCCCGTCGGGGCATACGGCTGTCTCGTTTGCATCGGTTTCGGCACTTTACTTTTCGGGGCGCAGCAGACTCTGGATACCGGCGCTTGTGCTGGCGTGCGCCATAGCCTTTTCGAGGCTGTATTTATATGTGCATTATCCGACGGACATTCTCGGAGGCATCGCGATCGGCATCGCCGCCGGGTATGCTGGATATAAGACGACGGAAATATTGCTGCGGCACAGGGAAGAGTTAAAATGAAATTAAAATATTTTTTCACTGACAAACACAGAGAGTTGTGATATAATACCGCGAGGAACAGAAAACGAGGCTTATTGGAAAGAAGGAGCATACTGCATGAAAGCTTTTCTGATTTTGGAGGATGGCACCGTATTTGCGGGGACGCATATCGGTGCGGAAAAAGAAATCATCAGTGAGATTGTTTTTAACACATCCATGGCGGGGTATTTGGAGGTGCTGACCGATCCGTCCTACGCGGGACAGGCTGTCTGCATGACATACCCGCTGATCGGGAATTACGGAGTCTGTCTGGAGGATATGGAGTCCTCCCACCCCTGTCTCGACGGGTTTATCGTCAGGGAATTGTCGAGGATGCCCAGCAATTTCCGGAGCGATATGAGCATTCAGGAGTTTCTGGATAAATATGAGGTTCCGGGCATCGCGGGGATCGATACGAGGGCGCTTGTGAAGATCCTTCGGGAGAAAGGGACGATGAACGGCATGATCACCACAAGGGAGGATTTTGTCTTGGAGGAGGTGCTGCCGAAGTTAAAAGCCTACAAACCGGGCAAAGTGGTGGAAAAGGTGAGCTGCAGGGAGAAGTACACTGCAGGCGAGGGCAGGCGGAAGGTGGCGCTTGTGGATTACGGCACAAAGAACAACATCATCAGCTGTCTGACAAAGAGGGATTGTACGGTGACGGTCTATCCGGCGCTGACGACAGCAGAAGAAATTCTGGCGGACAAGCCGGACGGGATCATGTTGTCCAACGGCCCGGGGGATCCCAAAGAGTGTGTTTCCATTATAGAAGAAGTAAAAAAATTATATCAGAACGATGTGCCGATCTTTGCCATCTGTCTGGGACATCAGCTCATGGCGCTCGCCACCGGGGCGGATACCTATAAGATGAAGTACGGCCACCGGGGCGGAAATCATCCTGTGAAGGATCTCGCCACGGGACAAGTCTACATCTCCTCCCAGAACCACGGGTATGTGGTGGATATGGAGAAGTTAGACCCGAAGGTGGCAAAGCCTGCCTTTGTGAATGTCAACGACGGCACCTGTGAGGGAGTTACCTACACGGGGAAAAACATATTTACGGTACAGTTTCATCCAGAAGCCTGCTCGGGGCCGCTGGACAGCGGATTCTTATTCGACAGATTCATGGAGATGATCGACAAAAGAGAAGGAGGGGTGGAACATGCCTAGAAATCCGGAGGTAAAGAAAGTACTGGTGATCGGTTCGGGTCCCATTGTGATCGGCCAGGCGGCGGAATTTGACTATGCGGGCACCCAGGCCTGCCGTTCCCTGAAGGAAGAGGGGATGGAGGTGGTTTTGGTAAACTCCAATCCCGCCACGATCATGACGGACGGAGATATCGCGGACAGAGTATATATCGAACCGCTGACCGTGAAAGTGTTGGAGCAGATCATCGAGAAGGAGAAGCCCGATTCGGTGCTGCCGACGTTAGGCGGACAGGCGGGCTTAAATCTCGGTATGGAGCTGGAGGAATCAGGCTTTTTAAAAGCTCACAATGTGCGGCTTTTGGGAACGACGGCACGGACGATCAAAAAGGCGGAGGACCGGCTGGAATTCAAGGAGACCATGGAGAAGATCGGGGAGCCCTGTGCGCCCTCTCTGGTGGTGGAAAATATAGAGGACGGTGTGGAGTTCGCGGCAAAGATCGGCTATCCGGTGGTGCTGCGCCCCGCCTATACGCTGGGAGGTTCCGGCGGCGGCATCGCCCATAATCAGGTGCAGCTCGAGGAGATCCTGGAGAACGGCCTGCGCCTCTCGAGAGTGGGACAGGTGCTGGTGGAGCGCTGTATCGCGGGCTGGAAAGAAATTGAATTTGAGGCGATGCGGGACGGTGTGGGCAACAGTATCACGATCTGCAGTATGGAGAACATCGATCCGGTCGGCGTCCATACCGGGGATTCCATTGTGGTGGCGCCCTCCCAGACGCTGGGGGATAAGGAATACCAGATGCTGCGCAGCGCGGCGATCAATATTGTCAACGAGCTGGAGATCACCGGCGGCTGCAACGTGCAGTTTGCCCTGCATCCTGACAGCTTTGAATACTGTGTGATCGAGGTAAATCCGAGGGTGAGCCGTTCTTCGGCGCTGGCTTCCAAGGCTACCGGTTATCCGATCGCCAAGGTGGCGGCAAAGATCGCTCTGGGCTATACGCTGGATGAGATCAAAAACGCCATCACGGGGAAGACCTATGCCAGCTTTGAGCCTGCCATCGACTACTGTGTGGTGAAGATCCCGAGGCTGCCCTTTGACAAGTTCCTGACAGCGAAGCGGACGCTGACCACCCAGATGAAGGCCACCGGCGAGGTGATGAGCATCTGCAATAATTTTGAGGGGGCGCTGATGAAAGCGCTGCGTTCTTTAGAGCAGCATGTGGACTGTCTGCGGAGTTACGATTTCTCAGAGCTGTCCAGGGAGGAACTGATCGAGCGCATGAAAAAGGTGGACGACCAGAGGATCTTCCTGATTGCGGAGGCGGTCCGCAAGGGGATCGACTATGATACGATCTACAGCATCACCATGGTGGACAGATGGTTTATCGATAAGATCGCCATTTTGACGGAGATGGAGGCGCAGCTTGAGAGCGAGGGCACCGGGTTGACAGCCTTGACGCTGCGGGAGGCGAAGCGGATGGAGTTCCCGGATAACGTGATCGCAAGGCTGACCGGGCTTACGGAAGAGGAGATCAAGGAAAAACGATATGAAAACGGTATTACCGTTTCCTACAAGATGGTGGATACCTGTGCGGCGGAGTTTGAGGCGCAGACGCCCTACTATTACTCTGTTTACGGCGGGGAAAATGAAGCCGTGGCGACAAATGACAGAAAGAAAGTGCTGGTGCTCGGCTCCGGGCCGATCCGGATCGGGCAGGGCATTGAGTTTGACTATTGCAGCGTGCATGCGACCTGGGCGTTTGCAAAGGCAGGTTATGAGACGATCATTATCAACAACAATCCGGAGACGGTGTCCACGGACTTTGACATTGCGGACAAGCTGTACTTTGAGCCGCTGACGCCGGAGGATGTGGAAAATATCGTCAGGCTGGAGAGGCCTGACGGCGCGGTGGTGCAGTTCGGCGGCCAGACAGCCATCAAGCTGACGGAGGATCTGATGAAGATGGGTGTGCCCATTCTCGGCACGAAAGCGGAAGATGTGGACGCTGCGGAGGACAGGGAGCTGTTCGACCGTATTTTGCAGGAGACAAAGATCCCGAGGGCAGCAGGCGGTACGGTATTTACCGCCGAAGAGGCAAAGAAAGTGGCAAACAGGCTGGGCTATCCGGTGTTGGTGCGTCCTTCCTACGTGCTGGGCGGACAGGGCATGCAGATCGCCATCTCCGATGCGGAGATCGAAGAGTTTATGGCGGTCATCAACCGCTATTCCCAGGAGCACCCGATCCTTGTGGACAAGTATCTGCAGGGGAAGGAGCTGGAAGTGGACGCGGTCTGCGACGGCACGGACATCCTGATCCCGGGCATCATGGAACATATCGAGCGGACCGGCGTGCACTCCGGCGACTCGATTTCAGTATATCCCGCTTTCACGGTCAGCGAGAAGGTGAAGGAGACCATTGCGGAGTATTCCAGACGCCTTGCGAAGGCGCTGCATGTCATCGGGCTGATCAATATCCAGTTTATCGCGGTGGGCGACGAGGTCTATGTGATCGAGGTCAATCCCAGATCCTCCCGCACCGTGCCCTATATCAGCAAGGTCACCGGCATTCCTATCGTTGATCTGGCGACGGAGGTGATCCTCGGGAAGAAGATAAAAGATTTAGGCTATGAGCCGGGGCTGCAGAAGGCGGCGGACTATGTGGCGATCAAGATGCCGGTGTTCTCTTTTGAGAAGATCCGCGGCGCGGAGATATCCCTCGGGCCGGAGATGAAGTCCACCGGCGAGTGTCTGGGCATCGCGGATACTTTCGACGAGGCGCTCTACAAGGCGTTTTTGGGGGCGGGCGTGGATCTGCCCAAATACAAACAGATGATCATCACCGTGAAGGATGCGGACAAGGGCGAAGCGATAGAGATCGGGCGGCGCTTTGAGAAGTTGGGCTACATCATCTACGCCACGAGAAGCACTGCGGCGGCGTTGAACGAGGCGGGCGTGAAGGCGAGAAAAGTCAACAAGATCTCGCAGGAATCCCCCACCGTGATGGATCTGATCTTAGGACACAAGATCGATCTTGTCATCGACACGCCGACCCAGGGGCGGGATAAATCCAGGGATGGTTTCCTGATCCGCCGTACCGCCATCGAGACGGGCGTCAACTGTATCACGGCGATGGATACCGCCAGGGCGCTGGTGACGAGCCTTGAGAACAAGGAGCGGCAGGGCAGCAAACTGACGCTGGTGGATATCGCGACGATCGCGAAGCGCGGGAAGTAAAATCTCTCATCATACTCAGTCTGCCGCCTGGCGGACCGTATGACCATTCATTCTGTGAAAGGGAAAGGACATAGAGCTCTTTCCTTTTCACAGCAGAGCTGTCTGACAGAATGTTTTAAAGTTTCTGTGGTTCGGTGATCTGCGCTTTCAGGGAAGCAATGAGGGCATCCTTTTTCTCATTCAATGCTTTCAATTCTTCATTCGAAGACTTTAGCTCCTCCATCTCCTGCTTCACACCTTCCCATGTCCGGCGGTAGTCCTCGAGCGCTTCGCACCGGTCGCGGATCCGGTCATCCCCGTTTAAGGTATAGAGGGTTTTCCCTGCTTCCTGCATATATTCATTATCTGCTGAGATCATCTTAAAGTCCTCCCATGTCAATGCATTAAATAATTTTGCCCATCTGTCAAGCTCGTATTCTTTATCTTCGTTTTCAGCCAGATGGATCTGGGTTAAGTCTAACACATGTATGGTAAACTTGTCACTATATTTTTGATAGTTTTTTATATTCAGCATTTTGTAGGTGGAATAGAATTCGGGATACTTCGGGAACAATGTAAAATTCAGAATGCCGATCTGATATGCGGGTTTCACCGCCCTGTATGTCTCCCCCTTATTCAGCCCGTCGAACAGACGGGAGAGATAGACAAGCGGCCTTTCCGGCCAGTTATACTGGTTGTTCACCTGCATCTCCAGATTGATGGCGGTATTGTTGTTCATCAGGATCTTGATGTCCAGTATGAATTCCTTATCGCTGATCTTTTTTCCCAGTTCAATGGGATTGAGTATCTGCACTGTCCAGACATCCTCCGAATTCAAGCGCAGGAGGGCGCAGAGAAGTCCCTTTAACACCTTCTCACTGCTCTGCATGACACTGCGGAACATGTAGTCATTCATCAGCGGATAATCGATTTTGCCAGTCAAAAGTGCCGGTTCCGGCATGTTTGCAGAATTTGTCAGATTTGTCATAAGATATGCTCCTTTGTGATTTGATAGAATTTGTGCTTTTCAGATAAAAGCGCACAGTAAGATGAAAGTTTGTTTCAATATGGCGTTTTCTTTCACGGAAAAATCAGATAAGAAGGATTTCCACGGATACGGTCAGACCATAAGAAATTGAAAGAATCGATGCTTGTGAAAATACTATAGCAGAATTTTGTTCCTCTGACAAGTGATTTTCACAGGAAAACAAGCTGAACTATTACCATTGTTTCCGGAAAAGTCAAAAAGACTGTTTATTCGAAAGGATTTATGATAAAATGAAAAAAGGCGGGGGAGGTAAAGCCTGAATCCGCACCGGCGTTATGACGGGTAAGGGAACTATGAAAAAGAGGATATGCAATTAGGAAGCTGGAAAATGCCAGTGTGCGAAGAGAAGCGATATGATCAAAAGTGACGAGTACCAAAAATATATTGAGAGCATCGTGAGAAAGATTGTCGGGATGTTCCCCGGCGCGCAGTTATCCAGGGAGGATCTCCGCCAGAGAGGATGGCTTGAACTGATCAAAGCGGCAGGCAGATATGATGTGGAAAGCGGCGCAAAATTCACTACTTATGCCTACAAAGCTGTAGAGGAGGGCATGAAGGAAGAGGCAATTTTTCAGATCAATCGGAGCGGTGTGACCGGCAGAAAATTTTTTACTGCGACAGACAGTATCTCTGTTGATGAGGAAAACGGTGTTATCGAGATGCTGTCTGAGCAGGTCTTTCTGTACTCAGATGAGGGAAATGAGGACAGGGAGAGAGCAGAACAGCTGCGCAGGGATCTACAGCGTCTCACGGAGAACGAAAAGAATGTGCTGTATATGGCTTATGGTATCGACTGTGAGAGATGCGCTAACCCGAAAAAGATTGCAAAGACGCTTGATATGAGTGAACTGGAAGTGAAGCGTGCCCTGGAGAGTGGGAAAAGAAAGCTGGAGGAATTGTCAGATGGCAGGAAGCAAGGCGGTACAGGTTCTCAAAGTTTTAAAAAAGATATCCGATGAATCCCACGGCGTGACGCAGGCGCAGCTTCTTGAGGCGATTCAGGAAACCGGAGATGCTGTGACGGATATTCCGGCGATATTGTCCCATACCGTCGATGAGATCCTGCGACAGATCAATCCTGTGGAGCATACAGAAGAAAATGATGCGCAGTACAGGATCAAATACAGAGGGTATCAGGAAAACCTTCTGGATGTAAAAGAAGAAATAAAAGAATTGAAGAAGGAAGCCCGCAGAAAGGGCGCTGACATGCAGAAGATCATAGAAAAACGATCCGGGCTTCCCGTCAAAGCGCCCTCCATCACAGATCTGCGGTATATCCATGATTTCACAAATGAGGAGATGGATCAGTTGATCCAGATGGTCTCGTTTTCCGACAGCATTTCAGCGGAGGCAAAGACAAATCTGATAGGGAAGATCATAGACACGGCAAGTCTTTATTATGAAACACCATTTTATGACAGAAGGAAAAGAAAACTGAAATTTAATCCTAAGGGCGTATTTGCGAGAACATATCGTAAGCCGGAGGGAGATGCCGGAGCAGAGAGGGCAGATCTGGGCAAACAGGTGTCTTTTACCCAGAAGGCGATCAATGACGGAGTCCGCATCGGTTTTCGGTTTAATGACTATGATGCGGACAAAAATCTTGTCCCGCGGAAATGGACTTATGAACTGAACCCATATCACATCGTTGTGTACCACGATATGTATTATCTGATCGGTAATAAGCCGGGGATGGAGGATCTGAGCCATTACCGGATCGATCTGATGTCGGAGATCAGAGTATTGACAGATCATGAGGGGAAACCTGTGAAACGCACACCCATGGCAAAACTTGAAAGAGTGAAGGAGATGAGCGGGACATGGGACCCTGTAAAATATATGAGTGAACATCTCTATATGGGATACGATAAGCCGAGGCGTATCAGAATAAAGATTCCGCAGGATCAGTATACCGTGCTGCACGACTGGTTTGCCGATCATTACAGGAAAGTCCGCACGCCCTGCGAAGAGGGGTTCGATTATGTGGATGTCGTGACATCGCCTGATATGGTCGTCCACTGGGCGATGCAGTATGCGGGGATCGTGGAGATCATGGATGAGGAGATCAGATAAAAGATCAGGGATGAAATAAAAAAATTAAAGGAAAAATATAAAGAATGATGCCTGACAGGACACTATCTTAAACATGTATAAGATATCATCCTCCATAATATCAGTGTAACCGAAAATACACGGAGATATTGTGGAGGATATTTTTATACTGGGAAGGAAAGTTATGGCTATAGAACATATTTTTAATAAGGAAATCGATTCTCAAAAGCTTGCAATGGAAATAGTTGAGTTTTTAAGAAAATGGGGGATGTGGAAGGATGTTCAGATTTTTACAGGAGGCAAGTGTTATACAGATAGCAAAAACGGAGAGCTAAAGATAAGAGACGAGGTACATCCGGAAAAGTACACGACAGGTCTTCTTGCATATGAGGATTGTAATGGCGAAGCACTACATGTAGAAAAAGATTTCTCCAATCCCGAAAGGTTATTGGATATGACTTTTGAAGGACCACTGTATCTGTTACTTAGACATCATGAATACGAGGTATCTGTTGAAGACGTATCTGAGGAGGCAAAACATATCATTCTACCAGAAAAGTACATGGATGAAGTGGATGATCTTTATGATGGAGAGGAGGAGTTCGAAGAAGAATTGTTTTTTGATGGGGGAAGAATTGCCAATCAGATTTTTCATGAATTCGATGAATTATTGGAGAAATATGGGCTGCGGTACGAACTTTGTTTCTCATGGGGGCTGACCACATACAGAATAGGAGAATTTTCACTGCAGAATTATTGTATAATCTAAGATATAAAATTTGTATTTTAAGAGGAAGGATTTTAATATGAAAGATGAATATAAAAAATTATATACATATTGTGCTTTGGGCGAAGATGGAAATATTGTGGACAGGATTGAAAGCAAATACGAAATCGGCATACAGGAAGTTCAATAAGAATGTTGTTGCAAATGAATTACATGGGAGAATAAGAGATGAGATACTATAGTTTGATTTTAAATACAAACAAAGAAGAAATAAAAGAAAATGCCAGAGTGAATCTGCGGGAATATCGTTATGATCCTGTATATGTAGCCGTTAATAACTATATGGATAAAAATATGAAGAACCATATGACATTTTGTGTTTACAGAGAAGGTGAAAATGTAGTATTTTCAACGTTTTCTTTTGACGAAAAATACGAACAGTTTAACGATGTATATGATTATCTTATCGGAATGTTAAATGAGACGTTTCAAATAAGAAAGATAGCTGAAAAGCCGGAAGAAATTACCATGTATCAATTTATGGAATATATATCGGAGGCTAAAAGAAGAGAATATATATATAATCTGAACGGGTTGTTGAAGAGTTCAAAGCTATGGCTTTACGATTATTATAAAAATGCAGCTGAGTTTTATTTTCATTTTGAAGAAAAGATAGTCTCGGTCAAGAATAAAAAGAAAACCTGGCTGTTTGATGAGTGTTTTAAGAAATAATTATTAAAGATTGAGTCGCATGAAAATGGTTCGGCACTAAACGGCAATATGGTACATTATATTATTTCAAGCCGAAGTGTAGAAGCTGCAAGTATAATGACGGAAGCTCTTATGCAAAGTTTATTGGCAGCAAAACGCATCAGCAGTAAAAGAATGGAAATAATCACGGAAATAGAACCAGATGTGTATCGACACAACAATAAATTTGAGGAAATTATTGAGAATAATTATGGTGGAGTAATTGTATTTGACTTATCTGAAAAATTTGGGACTGATCCGACAGACTATGTGATGACCGGAAAATATATGGAGAAGTTAGTTAAGAAATACAGAAATCACTGTTTATTTGTATTTACATACAATATAGATCATCCGGGCTTTTCGTATTATCTATTGCCGCAGCTAAAAAAATATGTAATACCGATAACGCTCAGAGAAGGTTCAGGGACCAGAAAGGAAGCTGTTAATTTTTTGAAGGCTTTGATCAAGGACTCTGAGTATGCTCAGTATTCTGATCAGGCAGGTGAGTATATGAAATTATTTCCGGGAGATGAATTCTCTCAGACAGATGTGCTTACGTCTTATGAGCAGTTTGGTTCATGGTGTTTAAATAAGAATGTGTTTAAGGCGTATGATTATGATATTTCCGAAGAGTTTTTGTTGGATCGCGAAAAAAATACGGAGTCTTCTTATGAAAAATTACAGTCATTAATTGGGCTTGGCTTGGTCAAAAATCAGATTGACAGCATTATTGCTTCAGATGTTGTCGAAAAAGAGAGAAAAAGACGCATGGGCAGTAAATATCAAACAAGCTCGATGCATATGATCTTTGGGGGAAATCCGGGCAGTGCAAAGACAACAGTTGCAAAACTTTTTGCCGGAATTGCAAAGGAAAAGGGCATTTTAAAAAGTGGAGCCTTTGTAGAACGGGGAGGGATGGATTTAGACGGTTTGGGATGTGTTTATGCGATAAGGGAGGCCTTTTTGGCTGCCCGGGGAGGGGTTTTATTCATTGATGAAGCTTATTCCATGAATAGTGATACAGCAGTGACGGCTCTCATACAGGAAATGGAGAATCAAAGAGATAATGTAATTGTTATTCTTGCCGGATATAACGAGAGAATGCGGGATTTTATAGAGATAAATGAGGGAATGAAGAGCAGAGTTCCATACTGGATTGAATTCCCGGATTACACAGCGGATGAACTTACGGATATTTTCAAACTTCTGATGTCTGAGCGAGGATTTGAGGCAACAGATGAGGCTATAAAAGAAGCACATTATATTTTTGAAAAGGCCAGAAATATGGATAACTTTGGCAATGGCAGGTATGTGCGAAATCTTTTTGAACAGGCTGTTAAAAAACAGTCGGTAAGACTGTTGGAGACGAGGAAACATGCGAGTGACATCCGAAAAAAAGAAATGTTTCTTCTGACAAAAGAAGATATTGTTTCACTAAATGAAGGCCTTACAGAAGAAAGAGCTGTTGGTACGGCTAAGAGGGAACTGGAAGAAATGGTAGGATTGTCATCAGCGAAATCAGTCATCAGCAAGGCAATTGCAAATTATAAATTGAATAAGCTCTGTATGGAAAGAGGAATTTCGAGAAATAAATCTTCCCTGCACATGGTATTTACGGGTAATCCGGGGACTGCAAAGACTACGGTTGCCAGATTGTTTGCAGAAATTATGAAGGACGAGAAAGTTTTATCGTCGGGAAATTTCGTTGAGGCTGGGCGCGCAGATTTAGTAGGCGATCATGTCGGCGCGACAGCGAAGCTGGTAAATAAAAAATTTAAAGAAGCACAGGGCGGCGTCCTGTTTGTCGATGAAGCGTACGCTTTGTGTGATAGTTATGAGCATGGATTTGGTGATGAAGCGATCAATACGCTTGTCCAGGAGATGGAAAATCATCGGGATGATGTAATAGTGATCTTTGCAGGATATCCAAAGCCAATGAAAGAATTTCTTGACAGAAATCCCGGTATGTTATCCCGTATTGCTTTTCAGGTTGAATTTGAAGATTACTCATTGGATGAACTTTGTGAGATTACAAAACTGATGTTATCTCAGAAACAGATGACTATTACCAGGAATGCCATGAAAAAACTTCGCGAAAATTATGAGACAGTGTATAAGCAGAATGATTACGGCAATGGCCGATATGTCCGTAAACTTCTGGAAGAGGCGGAGATGAATCTCGCGGAGAGACTCCTGCAAATGGGTGATATAGAGTTTACTGATGAAATGATTACCACTATTGAGGAAGAAGATATTCCCGTATTTACACCAAAGAAACAAGCAGAGAAAAATAGAATAGGTTTTGCCTGCGCTTAACAACAGGCAGGAAGCAAGTGATTATTTGATAGAGGAGGCATCAAAAATGAATGAAACAAAAACAAAACTGGAGAAGTTAAAAGAAAGATTAGAAATAGTACAGTGTCTTTGGAGGATATCAGAGCATACAATGTTGGCTGTATGTTAAGTGCGATCGATCATACGCCAAAAACGCTGGAAGAGATCATGAATAGAAACGAGGAAAAGAATTATGGCGACTTATGTGATTTCAGATATTCACGGAGAATACGAAAAATTTATGGAACTGATCGATCGGATCAGGCTGGAGGAGACGGACACGTTGTACATTCTCGGCGATGTCCTGGACAGGGGACCGCGTCCGATCAGCGTGATAAGGAAGCTTATGGAGATGCCCAACGTCATCCCCATCGTCGGCAATCATGAATTTATGGCGATGACCTGTCTTAATTTTCTCTGTCAGGAGATCACAGAGAAAGCGATAGAGGAGATCGATCCGGGGATAGCGGAAGAGTTGTCCGACTGGATGTTGAACGGCGGGATAACGACTGTTGATGAGTTCCACAGGCTGGATAACGGGATGCGGAGGAAAGTGATGGATTATATCGGAGAGTTTCTGACTTACGCGGAGCTGACTGTGAACGGGAAAGAGTATCTTTTGGTTCATGGCGGCCTGGGAAATTTTTCGCCGGAGAGGGATCTGGATGATTATGCGCTGGATGAGCTGGTGTGGGAGAGACCGGACTATGAGGTACAGTATTTTGAGGATAAATATATTGTGACAGGGCATACGCCTACGCAGTATATTCCGGGGAATCCGAGACCGGGTTTCATCTTCCGGAAAAACCGGCATATTGCCGTCGATTGCGGCGCACATTGCCCGGGCGGCAGACTTGGGGCGATCTGTCTGGACACCGGGGAGGAGTTTTATGTCGGCGGGCAATGAGGCAAGTGCCGCGTTTGCGGCGGGGTATTTCACTGACTCTGGCGGGCAAATTGACGAACGGCGCGAAAGAAAATACAATGAGAGGAGGAAGGGTGAAGGAATGAAGATTTTCTAAGGCCGCAAAGGACGCTGCCGGAGGGGAAGCGGAAAGACTGCTGGCCATATGTGTACAACTCTTTTACCATGCTGCAGCAAAGACTCACGCCGGTGGATCTGTTGCAACTGGCGGATTTTGCAGATGGGTTTCCGCTGCAGGAGAAGCTGGAGCTGGAGGGAAAAAGCTGCCTGTTTGCCCACGCCATGACGTTTCCGCCCGGAAAGTGGAAAAAGAGGGAGCACTACCTGATGGGAGGCCTGGACTGGGAGAGATTTGTGGAGGACGGCTTCCCGGGCTATATCTCTTTCTGCGGCCACAATCATACAGATAATTTCGCCGCGCTTCCGGGGAGATATCTGGATGAGGAAAACAGGTCCGTGTGGCGTAATGAAAAAGGGAACGTGTATATGATGGACTGTGGATGCGGATTTGCGGACGGGAGGCTGGCGTGTCTGTGTCTGGAGAGCGGGGAGAGGTTTTATGAGTGAGGGGATGTGTCTTATGTACTGTGGGAATGAGTGGGATGATATATCCTGCGTGTTGCAGGATGAGTAAGGCGATATATTCTGTGTGTCAGAATATGCCGTAGTGGAGAAGAAGGAGGAAATCGTATATGCCTAAATTTTATGAACCGAAACATTTTGAAGACTATTACAGCAACTTTCTGGCTGGGAAGCTGTCGGACGGAGACGGATATTATGGTTATATTGATCCGGATTGTGTGGCTGATGTCGGGAAAACGGAGTTTTATAACGACTTGACGGATTTTTTGAATGAACGGGAGAAGAGCTGTTTTGAAAAAGACAGGTATCTGTACCTGCCGCCGTCGGATGCGCACGGAACGCAGGAATGGCTGAAAAACCATGAGGAGTGGAGCGGGCTCACGGATAAAATGGATGCAAAAAAAATAGCCGTTTTGAAAGAGGGCAAACGGCTGTTTTGTCTTACTTCAGATCAATTCGGATTCAGCGCGTTTGAAGGGATCTATGAAAAGGAGAACTACAAGCGGTATCCCCTTGTCAACCTGCTTCATTTCTGCCGGGGAGAACGTGAGGACGAACAGAAAGAGATAATCGAGCGGATCACTGAATATGTGAAAAACACGCGGACGCTCGGCGGTTCTTTTTTATGGCCTGTGTATCAGGTGAAGAATAACAGGTATGAATGCAGGTATAATTGGAAACGCGGAGTTGGAAATTATCTGAGAGACAGAGTGGATTTGACGCTGCGGGAGGTAAAACATGCACTAGATTGCGCAGTGGAGCAAAAATGCGGTTATAATTATAAAGAATATGAAAAATTAGATATACTGTATGATGAATATGAAGAGGACGCTACGCATATGAGAGAATGGCTTGAACATTTCGGCACATTTACAAACTATGTTGAATACTTCATGCTGGAGGATTTTTGCGAAAAGATGCCGACAGCGGAGGAAAGTTATGAGTACATACCGATCAGTATTATAGACGGTGAGGTGATTAGGGAAGAGAAAGAGGAAATAAGAAAGATAGTTAATGTAGAGGTGCTGGAGAAAAAGCAAATCCGCGATATGCTGGACCGTCTGGAGGAGATGATTCGGAAGAGAACCGAAAAAATGGAAAATGCAATTAAATCATTATAGAGAAAACTGAAAAGATAAAGACGCATTGAAAGAATAACATACAGAAAAAGCAGAGAGATGGGAAGCCCCATCTTTTTGTTTGTCATTTTATAAATTGATTGAAAACCAGAAAGAACAGAAAGAAATAAGGAGGCGCTTATGATGGAAAATGAAGTCAGAACATCAATTAAAACAGTTTATGGAATGCTTTGGGACGTGTTAGCACTCTATGAAAAGACAGATTGTTATAACAGAATTCCGGAAGGAGAAAAGGAGGGGGATATTTGGGAGTTCATGGGAGACAGATTGCTCGATGTGAGAAAGACGATCGACACCATGTTTCTTGGAGAGGAGGAAATAAAGAAAAAATTAATCCGGATAACAGACGAGACGGAACATTTTGTGAGAGTTTATGAAAGACCCGGAGTGGTAACGCGTTGGAGAAAGATCAATCCTCAGATGTTGTTTTTCGATTGTGCATTTGATTTACTGGAGGCATGTCCTGAGAGGTATGGAGAAATAAGCTGGGGATTGACAGACTTTAAATTGGAATGTTATCCGGACGAAACATTGATCGAGGCAAGGAGAAGATATTTTGCAGCTTCAAAGAAAAAAATAGAAGAGGACAATCTGCAGTATACGGAGGACAGAGTGTTTCAGAATGAGCTGATAAGAACACTGACGCTTGTCTTTCAACATGATTTTGAGGATGTCCTGTAAGAGATTATGAGCCTGCTTTTGCAGGCTCTCATAAATGGAGGAAATAATATTATTTCGATGAAATTGAATTACGGTTGACAAATGACAACTAAAACTGTATAGTGGTAACAAAAACAGCAGATGGAAAGATATTGTCATGAGAAAAGATATTATTTCCGAAAAACAGGATATGACCTATTTAAGCTGGACAAAGCTGTGCAGATCATCCGGGACGGCGGGGTCTTTTTTGAAAGCTTACTATGAACTGGGCGGGAAAAAAATGTACTGCAAACTGTCTGATTTTGATGTCTTCGATGGGATTATCGGGCATGAGTGTGTCAATGAGCTGATCGCGGACCGGCTGCTTTCGGTGTTGGGCGTGGAACATCTTTCTTATACGCTGATTCATGCGGATGTGGAGATTTATGAAAAACGGTATGGGACATGGCTTTGCGCGTCGGAGGATTTTAAGAGGCCGGGGGAGAGTAAGATCGCGCTGGATGCCTATTATCAGGCGGAGAGACTGGAGGGAGAGCTTCCGCTTGCCTTTTGCGTAAGGCAGGGATGGGAGGATTATATTTATCAGATGATAGCGGTGGATTTTCTGATCCTGAACAGGGACAGACATGGGGCAAATATCGAAGTGCTGCGGGACAGCAAGGAGAGGACGGTTCGTCTGGCGCCTTTATTCGATCACGGCCTTTCTTTTATGTGCCGCTGTCATGACAGTTCTGAGATAGAAAAATTTGATGTGATGGGGGATCTGCCGGTTCAGAGTTTTGTCGGTTCCAGATCTGCCGGAAAAAATCTGGAGCTGATACCAAAAGATCGGATGCCGGATTTCAAACCGTTAAAGGAGTCAGATAAGGATATTATTTTAGAAGGGCTGGATGCGGTATTGCCCGCGGCACATCTGGATAAGATATGGAAGATGATATGGGGAAGGTGGAAGGCGTATGAAGATTTTTGCCATAAGAGATGAGTCTGCTGCCCGCCAGATCGATCTGGCGTATCTGCTTTATTATGGAAGGCAGAAAACTTTTTATATAGAGGTGCCGAAGGAGCGCACAGAGTGGGAGGTTCCGCTGCTCGTCTCTTCTTTCGTAAAGCGGGGAGAGTATACGATAAATGCGTATTGGAGCAAACTGTGGGTACAGCAGAGGATCGTCCCCGCGGACCGTCAGAATCTGGGGCAGATCTTAAAGGAGAACGGGCTGAGCGAGTATGATGAGTACAGGCTTCTGATGCTCTGCAACGGGAGATGCGCCCAGGATGATTACTATCTGAAACCTGTGACAGAAGAGGTCGGACTGATCAAGGAACGGTTTCGGAAAAAGGTGGAGGATGTGCTGGTGCTGCAGGATATGCATCTGCTGATTTTTTTCAGAAATGGGGAGATCCGGAAATGTTCCATGAGGGAGTATTTTGAAAAGGAGAAACGATTCAGAGCGCTTCTTATGTATCCGGCGTCCTTTGAGGCAGTCAGGGTACAGCCCGGCGGATATGGGATCGGATGGAATGAGGATACAGTGATAACGGATCAGGAACTGTACCGCATGGGGACTAAAATCCCCCTTTCCGCGGGAGATTTCTGCAGGTTTGCGGAGAGAAATCTGGTAAACAGCGCGGAGGCGGCAGGTATACTGGGATGCAGCCGCCAGAATATAGAAAAGATGATCGACGGCGGTAAACTGCACCCGGTAAAGCGCTTTGCCAAAAGTACGCTGCTTTTGAGGGCGGAGGTGGAGCGGTGGAAAAGTTAAAAGATTACCGTTGACAAATTTCGGCCTGCAACATATACTGTTAAATACAAAGGGAGTAGCATGCATAAAATATTTCTATGTTTACCTTGCCGTCAGTACGATTTTTATAATCCGGCTTTGTAATGAAATTGCGAGACTTTGCTGTTAATGATTAACGGCAGGGTCTTTTTTATACTTTGCCGGGGACGAAAAGGAGGAAGATCATATGAATTTTTTTGCGTGGGTACTTATTTTGGCAGCAGGCACGGCACTGCTTGTGAAGGGTGCGGACTGGTTTGTGGGCGGAGCTTCCGATCTGGCGGCGAAGCTTGGCATACCGCCGCTTATCGTAGGGCTTACGGTGGTTGCCATGGGCACGAGCATGCCCGAGGCAGCGGTCAGTATTTCCGCCGTGGTCAAGGGAAATGCAGACATCACCATCGGGAATGTGGTGGGCAGCAACATCCTTAATATTCTTATCATTCTCGGACTTTCGGCAGTGATCTCTCCACTTTTGGTTGAAAAGAGCACCATCCGATATGAGCTGCCGTTTCTCGTCGGAATCAGTATATTGCTGCTGGTACAGGGATTTGACGGAACTGTCAGTTTTATGGACGGCATCGTCCAGATCATTCTTTTTGGCATATATGTCCTTTATCTGTTTATGTGCGCGAAAAAGAAAGACGGCGGCGGGGAAGAACCTGTAAAACATCAGGCCAGAAAGCTTTGGCAGATTGTCCTGCTATGTATTTTCGGGCTGGCAATGACCGTTGCCGGAAGCAATATGGCGGTGGATGCCGCCTGCGGTATAGCGGAAAAGATCGGGATGAGCGAGCGGTTTATCGGTCTGACGATAGTAGCCCTCGGCACATCCCTTCCGGAGCTTGTGACGTCTGTCACAGCCGCGCGGATGGGAAAGTCGGAGATCGCGGTCGGCAATATCGTGGGAAGCAATATCTTTAATATTTTGTTTGTGGTAGGTATTTCCGCGTTGATACACCCCGTTGCTTTCGCGGAGGGTTTCCGTTTCGACAGCGCGGTATCCGGCGCAGCCGCTTTGCTTCTGATACTGTTCTGCATGAAAGACAAGAAACTGAAGCGTTGGCACGGCATAACAATGCTGATCGGATACGTTTTGTATTTTGCGGTGATCTTTTAAGTGACATTCAAATGCCTTTACGGCATGCATTATCCTTTTACCAATTTTTGATACATTGCGCCCCACTCAGACATGGAGTGAATGATGGGGCGCATTGTATTGCCCAATTCGCTTAAAGCGTACTCTACCCGCACGGGAACTTCCGGATAAACAGTACGTGTGATGATACCGTCTTCTTCCATGGAGCGAAGGTTATCCGTCAAAACCCGCTGGCTGATGCCGGGGATATCTTTTTGCAGTTCATTAAATCGCCAGGGGCGTTCCAACAGTCTTTGCACAATAAAAATCTTCCACTTATTTCCGATCAGCATCAGGGTTGTGGCGACGGGGCAGGCCGGCAACTCTTCTTTTGTCAACATAATAAACACCTCCTATAATATACAATAATCTGTATAACATTCTTTTTTGCACTTACTGAGAAAAAGATCACTACATAATAAAATAGTGCGTACTTTTATTTTCGCTTGCTGCAGTTTACACTAAGTATAGACCAAAGAGGTCGGAGAATCAAGCAAACAAATGAAGGAGGTAACTGTTATGAGTCATCTTGAAAATGTTGCTGCATTTGCAGACATGGGTGCCGCATCAGCCTGCGGTTCGGCATGCGGGGCAGCGGATCCGAAGCCGGAGGAAAAGTCCGCATCAGCCTGTGGTTCGGCATGTGGAGCGGCGGATCCAAAGCCGGAGGAGAAACCTGCATCAGCCTGTGGTTCAGCGTGCGGGGCGGCAGACCCGAAACAGGAGTAACTTTGATTCGCAGGATACACAGTGTATCGACACGGCCATGGACACACAGCTCTATGTGTGTCCACAGTCATACCAAAAAGCAAATTTTTGGCAGGAGGAATACCGAAATGAAACCATACTTTGCGTTCCAGTGGCATATTACGGACGAGTGCGACCAGAGATGCAGACATTGTTATATTTTTTCAGAAAATAATCATATTTGCCTGAAACAGATGGATTATGAGAAGATGGAAGCCGTAGTTTTAAGCTGTATGGATCTGTGTGAAAGGTTAGGGCGCACGCCATATTTTTATATCACAGGCGGTGATCCGATCTTACATAAGGATTTCTGGAAACTCTGCGAATTACTGAAAACCCATCATATTACTTTCGGTATACTGGGCAACCCATTCCACCTGACTGATGAGGTGTGCGAAAGGCTTTATGAATACGGCTGCAGAAAGTATCAGCTTTCTCTGGACGGCATGAGGGAAACACACGACAGGTTCAGAAAGCCCGGATCTTTTGATACCACGATAGAAAAAATTGACTGCATCAGAAAAGCGGGAATGTATTGTGCGGTCATGTCCACCGTATCATGTGCCAATATGGATGAGTTTCCCGATCTGATCGATCTGGTGGTGGATAAGAATGTCGATGTGTTTGCTTTTGGAAGATACTGTCCTACAAGCGGTCAAAAAGCGGAGGAATATCATATTCCCCCTCTCGAATACAGAGCGTTTTTGGGAAAATGCTGGGCAAAGTATGAACAATATAAAGACAGGCACACTACATTTCAGCTGAAAGATCATTTATGGACCTTATTTTTGTATGAAAAGGGAATATTCAAGATACCGGAAGATGCGGACAGGAAGATGATATATGATGGCTGTCACTGTGCGATCAGCCATATGACGATCCTCCCGACAGGCGATGTATATGCCTGCAGGCGGATGGAAAGCAAGATAGGGAATGTGTTTGAGGCATCTATGTACGACCTTTTTATGAGTGCGCAGATGGAGGAGTATCGGGATTTTGATAAATTTGAGAAATGCGGCAGATGTGAGCTCCGCGGGTTCTGCAGAGGATGCCCGGCTGTAACTTTCGGTTATACCGGCAATATGTATGCGCCTGACCCGCAGTGTTGGAAAGAAGTGTAGTGTAAAAATCGCACTGACATGGAGGTGTAATGTGGATATTCTGGAATTGATGAAAAAGCGCAGGTCCATCCGAAAATATCAGGATAGGCAGATCGACAGGGAAGATTTGGAGAAGATCATTGAGGCGGGGTTATACGCACCGAATGCGGGAGGCGGGCAGAGGGCAAGGATCGTCGCCGTCCATAACAGAGAATTAGCTGCAAAGATCGGCAGGCTTAACCTTGCGCGTTTTGACCGCAGCCGTCTTGCGGGTGGGTATGTTTCCTCCGAACAGCCGAGCAACATAGACGATCCGACGATAAAGAACGGATTTTACGGGGCGCCCACGGTATGCGTCATCTTCGGCGCAAAAAACTTTTTGTACAGTGTTCCGGACGCGTTCTGCTGTGCCCAGAACATGGTGCTTGTGGCAGCTGATCTGGGGATCGCGTCCTGTATCATCGCAAGAGGGGAAGAAACCTTTGACAATGAGACCGGAAGGGCATTGCTGAGGGAGTGGGGCATTCCCGACACGGAGACAGCCCGCTGTTTTGTGATATTGGGGTATTGCGACGGCGATTATCCTAAAGTGAAGCCGAGAAAAGAGAATCGGTTTCTGGTCATCGAATAAATACGGAGGGAAATCTAATGGCTTTAGACATAATATCTGCGGAATCCGGGAAAACCCGTTCAGGGGAAACGGAGCAGTTGAGAGAAAAAATAGAAAACGCGGATGCGATCCTCATCGGAGCGGGAGCGGGCCTTTCCACTTCCGCCGGGTTTACTTACAGCGGCAGCCGCTTTCAAAAATATTTTGGCGATTTCATTGAGAAATACCATTTCCGCAACATGTATGAGGGCGGCTTTTATCCTTTTGACACGTTGGAAGAGTACTGGGCATACTGGAGCAGATACATTTACATCAACCGCTATATGGATGCGCCGAAACCGGTCTACGACAGACTGTTTGAACTGGTCAGGGATAAAGACTATTTTGTGCTGACCACAAATGTGGACCACTGCTTTCAGAAAGCGGGTTTTGCGAAAGAACGGTTATTTTATACGCAGGGAGATTATGGGCTGTTCCAGTGCAGCAAGCCATGCCACCATAACACTTACAATAATGAGGAAACTGTGCGGAAGATGGTGCTGGCGCAGGGATATAAGATTGCAGAGAATGGAGGCCTGCTCCCTCCGGGGAGCGGCCGGATGCTTACGTGTATACCGTCAGAGCTGGTTCCGCATTGCCCGATTTGCCACAGGCCCATGGGCATGAATCTCAGAGCGGATAATACCTTTGTTGAAGATGACGGTTGGTATCGTGCTTCGAATCGTTATCAGGAGTTTAAGGATAAGCATCGAGAGGGCAGGGTGCTTTATCTGGAGCTGGGAGTGGGATATAACACCCCCGGGATTATCAAGTATCCGTTCTGGCAGATGACAGCGGAGAATCCGAAGGCAGTTTATGCCTGTATCAATTATGGAGAAGCGTACTGTCCAAAGGAGATAGAAGGGCGGGCCATATGCATAGACGGGGACATTGGGGATATACTCTGCCGATGTGATAATAATGGGAACCATGGACTTTCTCTTGAATCCCAATAGTCTGGAATTGTAAATCCCCGGGGAAATACCCCGGGGGATAGTAAAATTGCCGGCAGCTGATTCTTCACCTCAGATCCCCCGTCTCCGCATGGCAGACGGAAATGCATACGGACAGCACGGCGAGGATCATCAATAAAGCATAGAACGGTATGCTGCCTGCCAGCGTGGCGTCCCCGATATTGCCCTGGGTCAGCGCGGCGATGATGACGGATGTTACGATGGCGGTTTTTGACGATCTTGTCAGCGTGCCGGTGAGCAGGGAGATATAGCTGACGCTCACCATGGCGGCGGAGCTTAGGATCATATTCAGCCAGAAGGACAGCGAGCCCGCCAGAATATCCGTCGCGGCGATACCGGTGAGTGGACGGGTCAGGGTGAGGGTGACGCTAAGGCACAGCTTGCAGAAAAGGAGCGATGCGAAGCTGAAGATCCAGACCGCTGCGATCTGGGAGAGCAGGATCTTTCTGCGGCTGATGGGATAGGAGAACATCAGGTCCATGGTCCTTTTTTTGTAGGCGTCTATGATAAAAGCGGAGATCATGATCCCCGTAAAAATGATAAAGATCAGATGCGTAAAGAGATCGATGGAATGCGCCAGCATACTTTTGCCGTGAAGCTGTATGGGATTTTCGGATTCCAGTTCCCTTGCCATGGGGATGATAAAAAACAGGAGGATGACGGTTATGCCGGCGGCCTTCCAGATATATTTTTTGATATTGTTTTTCTTCCATTCAAGCCTGATGAGTTTCAGCATCGCAGTTCACCTCCGCAGTTAATTTTAAAAAGTAGTCTTCCAGTGTCTCCGTTTTCCGCCCGAGTGCAGTCACCGGAACGTCGCTTAACACCAGTGTTCTGGACAGTTCCTGTAAATTGACACTTGTGTCATAGATGCGGATCTGCCCATCCTCCAGGATCCTGAAGTTGTCGAGAGACAGTTTTTCGTGCAGAACATAGGCGGCATGCCGCGAATCCGGCGCCGACAGTTCGATATAGTCGAGATTCATCTCCCGGATATCCCTGATGCCTATCTCCTGCAGGAGCCTGCCCCTGTTTATCACGCCGATGGTGTCCGCGATGGGCTCAATTTCAGAGAGGATGTGGGTGGAGATCATGACGGTGGTGCCGTACTCCGTGCAGAGCGTCCGAAACAGGTTGCGGATCAGCCGCATGCCCGCAGGATCGAGCCCGTTTGTGGGTTCGTCCAGGATCAGAAGTTCCGGCCTGCAGAGAATGGCGCGGGCGATGCCGAGCCGCTCTTTCATACCGAGGGAATAGGTTTTCACGGGTTTTGCCGCCGCGTCTGTCAGCTCCAGCATATCCAGGGCCTCCTCGATACTGCCGTGGTGGTAATAGCCCATGTACTCGGTGTGGAGCAGCAGGTTTTCGTAGCCGCTCAAGTGATCGTAGAAGACGGGAAATTCGATGATGCTCCCCATGCGTTTCAAGAGGTCCACGGATTTCGGCGTCAGGGCCTCCCCGAAGAGTTCGATGCTGCCGAAGGTGGGTTTCCAGAGATTTGTGATCATTTTCATGACCGTGGTCTTGCCCGCGCCGTTGGGGCCCAGAAATCCGTAGATCTCTCCCTTTCTGATATGGAGATCTACGTCTTTCACAAGATCTTTGCCGCTGATGGTTTTGGTCAGGTGGTCTGTCTGTAAAATATATGGCATGTTTTCTGCCTCCTTTCAGGTAACTTTCTGTTGCCTGATCTCTATTGTAGCGGCATGGATTTTCAAAACTGTTGCGCAAATCTTACAAATTTCTTTCGCGGGATTTTTCGCGGGAGGAAATCTGACGGCGATGTCATCGAATGGTCACGGCGCTTCCTTTTCATATGGCTGCCTTTTGGGGGCATCCTGCCCGGAGGAAGAGTCCGCTAAACCGGGGAAGAGGGGCAGGCGGAGCGTAAAAACGGTCTTTACATAGGGGGTGCTCTCCAGAAGGATATCGCCGCCCAGCTGCCGCGCAAGATTTCTGGCGATGGTGAGCCCGAGGCCGTTCCCCTGTATGCTGCGGTTTCTGGAATCCTCCATGGTAAAGAGGCGGTCGAACACGGTTTCGGCAAAAGCTTTGTCGATGCCCTGTCCTTTGTCGATGATATCGACGGATACGCAGCTTTCCTCCTCCCGGAGTGAGAGCCCGATATACTTTCCCGCCGCACCGTAGCGGATCACATTGGAGATCAGGTTGAAGAGGATGCGCCGCAGGGCGTCTTTGTTGCTCTCGATGCGGACAGCGTGACCCGGCAGGTCGATATCCACCTGAAAATCCGCTTTGGTCAGGAGTTCGTAGAAATCCAGAATACAGGCGCGGCAGATCTCGCACAGGTCCGTTTCGGAGAGCGGCAGATCCATATCGCCCGCCTCGCTCTTTGCCAGCGTGAAAAACTGGTCGATCAGGTCCATGACGCTTTTGGCTTTCTCCTCGGCTTTCGCCAGCATTTCCAGGGAAGCGCCGCCGCTTGTCCGCATGATCTCCAGATAGCCCATGATGACGGTCATGGGCGTTTTGATGTCGTGGGAGATGTTGGAGAGCATTTTTCTGGAAGCCATCTCAAAGCGGCGGCGTCCTGCCTTTTCTTTCCGGCTGTGTTCTAACAGGCGGTTGATCTGCGCCGCCAGTTCCATCAGCTCCCTGTTGTCGGTGAAGGCCATAACGTTCTCATCGCTGTCCGTGTCGGCGATGCGTTTTAACGTTTCATGGATCTGTTTCAGCTGTCTTTGGATGCCGGTGTGAAACGCGATGCGCTGGTAACAGATCACGGCGGCCAGCAGCGCGATGCACAGAATAAGAAGGAACACAAGGGTTTCATGGCTCATGACAATTCCCCCAGCTTATAGCCGATCCCCCAGACCGTAAGGATGCAGGCGGGGTTGCGGGGGTCGTCCTCTATTTTGTTGCGGAGCCTGCTGATATGCACGTTTACGGCATTTTCATCCCCGAGATAGGCGTCGTTCCAGACGAGGGAGTAGATCTGTTCCTTGGTGTACACCCTCTTTGGATTTTGCAGAAACAGCTTCAGGATCTCAAATTCTTTCGCGGTCAGATCGATCGCCTGTCCTCTTTTGGTCAGAGTGTAGTCCGAGAGGTTTAGGGAGAGCTCCCCCGCGGTGAGGATAGCGGGCTCGGAATTGACAGCAGTGTCATATTGCATCGTCCTGCGCAGGGCTGCCTTGATCCGCGCCAGGACTTCCACGACGGAGAAGGGCTTTGTGATGTAGTCGTCGGCGCCAAGCCCCAGCCCAAGCGCCTTGTCGCTCTCGGTGTCCTTTGCGGAGATGATGATGATCGGAACATAACTGCTTTTCCGGATATGCTGCATCACTTCCATGCCGTTTACTTTCGGGATCATCAGATCCAGCAGGATGAGGTCAAAGCTGGCGGTGTCGAACAGGCGGCAGGCGTCCTGCCCGTCGAAGGCGCAGGTTATCTCATAGTGTTCCGTCGCCAGGTAGTTTTTCAGCATTTCGCTGATCTCGATGTCATCTTCAATGAGAAGGATATTGTAGGTTGTCATAGCGTGTCGGTTTCCTTTGTCTTGTTGTTTCCTGATTTTTTCTTTGAGGATTTGTTATTATTTTTTATTATATTGCAGCTGGCCGACAATAACAATGCAGGTTTTCTTAATTTATTTTTTACTTGACAACAGTCTGTAATCGGACTATACTATAAAAAGTCTGATTACGGACTGTTTGCTTTCCGGGAGCAGGAAGAGGTTTGTCTGTGCCGCCGGCAGCGGCATGACAGGAAGAGTGTAGGGAGGCGGAGACATGGAATCCGGGGCGTTGGATGCGAGATTAAAGCAGTATAACGATATCACAAAGGAGAATGACAAACTCTACCGGAGCGCCGCGAAAAAGTATGGTTTTTCCGAGTGTGAGTTCTGGATATTGTACTATCTGCGCTCGGGGTACGGGGAGCCGATGCAGAGCGTGATCTGCAACAGTTTTTATCTGCCGAAGCAGTCGATCCACTCCGCGCTGAAAAAACTGGAGGCGGAAGGGTATATCACGCTGACTGCAGGCGAAAACCGGCGCAGCAAAGGGATCTTGCTGACTTCGGAGGGGAAAAGGATCTGTGCGGAGACGGTGGATCATATCATAGAAGCGGAGATGGGCGCACTGGGCAGTTTATCGGAGGAAGAACAGGAGAAATTTATGAATTTATATGACAGATATACAGAGCAGTTTAAATGGAATATGCGGGGGATTCCCGAAAAAGGAGGTAATATAACATGAGAATACAGTTATCGGAACATTTTACCTATAAGAAATTATTGTTTTTTTCTTTCCCGACCATTGCGATGATGATATTTACTTCCATTTACAGCATCGTAGATGGTTTTTTTGTATCCAATTATGTCGGTAAGACGGCTTTTGCAGCGGTCAATCTGATCATGCCCTACCTGATGATACAGGGATGTTTCGGGTTTATGATCGGCACGGGCGGCGCCGCTCTCGTGGCGAAAACCCTGGGGGAGAAGAAGCGGGAGGCGGCAAACCGTTATTTTACGATGCTGATATGCTTTACGGTGGCGCTCGGTGTGTTGATATCGGCAATCAGCATTCTCTTTATGCGTCCTATCGTCCGGTTTCTGGGGGCAGAGGGAGCGATGATACAGGAGTGTATGACTTACGGCATCATTATGAGTGCTTTTAACGCGGCTTTTATGCTGCAGTACTTCTTCCAGAGCTTTTTTGTGGTGGCGGAAAAACCGAATCTGGGATTCGGCATCACAGTGGCGGCAGGGCTGACGAATATTATTCTGGATGCGCTGTTTATCGCGGTGTTCCGTTTTGGCGTGGCGGGAGCTGCCGTCGCCTCCGGGATCGGACAGTGTGTGGGCGGCGTGCTGCCGTTATTCTATTTCGCGCGTAAGCAGGAGGGAGCGGAAGATAGTGTAAGGGACTGCGGCATGGACAGGATGCCCGGGGAGAAAGTGAAAAAGGATGCGGATAACCGTGCTGCGGGGAGGGTGCTGTTGGAGGATGAGAGCGGACGGCGTCCTGCGGACAAGGCATATTTGGAGGATGAGAACGGACGGCGTCCTGTGATTGGAAAGCCGCAGAAGAAAGATCAGGGAAAGCGCCTGTTTCGGAACACAAGCCTCCTGCGGCTTACCAGAACAAAGATGGAAGCTGGGACCTTGTTAAGGGCCTGTGGAAACGGCTCCTCCGAGCTGATGAGTAATATTTCGGCGTCCATTGTGGGGATGCTCTACAACTTCCAGTTGATGAAATATGCAGGGGAAAACGGCATTGCCGCCTACGGCGTGGTGATGTATACACAGATGATCTTTTTTGCGATCTACATCGGCTACGCGGTGGGTACATCGCCTATTGTCAGCTACCATTACGGTGCGGGCAACCATGGGGAGATGAAGAGCCTTCTGAAAAAAAGCCTGCTGTTGATGGCGGGAACGGGTATTGTCATGATGCTGCTTGCCCAGGCAAGCGCTTCCGTACTCTCGGGCATTTTTGTGGGATATGATGAGGAACTGCTTGCGGTCACGGAACATGCCTTTGTGATCTTTGCCTGTTCCTATCTGCTCTCGGGCATCAATATTTATGCCTCATCGTTCTTTACGGCGCTGAACAACGGCGCGGTCTCGGCGGTGGTCTCCTTTATGAGGACGCTTGTTTTCCAGACGGGAGCGGTATTGATCTTGCCCCTGATACTCGGGATCGACGGTATCTGGTGGGCGGTCACGGTGTCGGAGGTGATGGCGTGTCTGATCTCGAGCGCTTTTCTTGTGGCGAAGAGGAAGAAGTATCATTATTGATTTCCGTGGGCAGCCGGGCTGTCTGGAAATGATATATGAAAAGGTTGACACCGAATACGATACCACATATAATATTGGCGGAGGGGGAAAGTATTGAAAACGCTGAATGATTATATGGCACTGGCATATCGGATGGAGATTGTGGAGGATAAGGAGGAGGGGGGTTTTGTAGTTTCTTACCCCGATCTTCCGGGGTGTATTACCTGTGGCAAAACGTTGGAAAATGCAGTTGAAAATGCAGTGGATGCTAAGAGGGCCTGGATTGAAGCTGCTCTGGAGGATGGGATTGAGATCAATGAGCCGGATAATCTGGAGGATTATTCCGGGCAGTTTAAACTGAGAATACCCCGTAGCCTGCATCGATTGTTGGCAGAGCATTCTAAAAGGGAAGGCATCAGTATGAATCAGTATTGTGTGTATCTCCTTTCAAGGAACGATGCTGTCTACTCAAAATAAAAACGGCAGTGTGATTTTTGATTGAAATAATCAGGAATAACAAAGAGTACGCAGGGACCGATGGTATAGACTGGTTTCAGTCGGAACTATCGGTTTCTTTCGTTGGCGTATTGATAAGTACCATATGCCGGACAGGAAGTCGGTGCGGAAAAATTTAAAGCAGAAACATTTTTGTGAGGAGAAAAGCTAGTGATATTAAGAGAATACGAGGCAGATGATTGCAGAGAGACGGCGGAACTGTTTTATCATACGGTGCATAAGGTCAATGCAAAAGATTATGCGGAAGAACAACTAAACGCATGGGCTCCGAAAGAGATGGATTTGGAAAAGTGGAATAGATCGCTTCAGGAACATTTCAGCATTGTGGCGATTGAGGATAAAGCTATCGTAGGATTTGGCGATGTAGATGATACGGGCTGCATTGATCGTCTCTTCGTCCATAAAGATTATCAGCGGAGAGGGATTGCGTCAGCTCTCTGTAAAAAATTGGAGCAGAAGGTTCAGGGAAGAACGGAAACCCATGCATCCGTCACTGCGAGGCCTTTTTTTGAAAAAATCGGTTATAGGGTCACAAAAGAACAGCGGGTCGAGCGGCAGGGGATTTTTCTTACAAATTATATTATGACAAAGGAACAGATCAAAGCGGCATTTTTTGATATAGACGGAACGCTGGCGGAAATGAGAAGCCATGCCATACCGGACAGCACGAGGGAGGCGATCCGCAGGCTGCGTGAAAAGGGGGTATGCTGTGTGCTCTCTACGGGGCGGCATCCTCTGGAAGTGGAGGAGGAGAATATTCTGCCGGGACTGTCCTTTGACGGAGGGATCTGGCTGACCGGGCAGTATTGTGAACTGCACGGGGAGTGTATTTTGCAGAATTGTTTTACGGGGAAACAACTTACCGTCCTGAAAGAATTTCTGGGAAGATATGGCAGAAGCTGCATCTTTCTGGAGAAGGAGGCCATGTACTGCAATCTGGTGGATGAAAGGATCAGGAGGGAACAGGAAAAAATCGGCACGGCGGTGCCGCCGGTGCGGGATCTGGACGGATTGGAGGCGCGGGAGATATTGCAGGCGGTGCCCTTTATCGACGAGGAGGAAGAGCGGGAACTTACAGCGCTCCTGCCGGAATGTAAGCTGACAAGGTGGGGCGAGGGCGTCGTGGACTTTCTGCCGCCGGGCGGGGGGAAGGAACAGGGCATCCTTGCGGCCTGCAGGGCACTGGGAATCACGCCAGCGCAGGTGATCGCTTTCGGGGATGCTGAGAACGATATCGACATGCTGCATCTTGCCGGGATCGGGGTGGCGATGGGCAACGGGGAACCTGCGGCAAAGGAAGCGGCTGACTTTGTGACGGACCGGATAGAGAAGGACGGGATCTGGAAGGCACTGGTGAAGTTCGGGATGATTGAGGCCGGGGCAGTTTGAGCCCCGGGAGAGGAGGAGATGCGGTATGGCAGACAAAACTGATCAGAGGAATAAAAGCTTTCCCCTGTTCGAGATACCTTTCAGAAGACGGGTGGAAGAGGGATGGAAAAACTTTTTGAAGGGGGAGGCGGAGCTTAGGCAGCTGATCGACGAGAGGGCGGACAGCGAGGAGATCGGAGAACAGCTTGAGATCCTGCTGTGCCCTGTCATTACAAAGGTCTATGCGGAAGTCGGGTTCCACGAGGGGAAATATGACCTGATCCTAAATCTGGAGGGCGACTGGTCCAGACTGTTTCCGCTGACCTATTTTATGAAGCGGGCGCCGAAGGAAGTGTTGGAGCACTGGAATATCCTTGTGGGCAGACAGGCGCGGGATGAAAAGAGTGCTGATTTTCAGCTTAAGATAGAGGAGGATATGGTCAGCGCGGAGGATTTTCAGGTCTGGACGGCATGGTCTGGGAAGGAGGCGGAAGTATCCGTTTACTGTAAAAAGCTGCTGCCGCTTTTGGCGGAGCGGGAGAGCAATGCCTACTGGATCGTCTATACGATGCTGGATTACGCGATGGGGGAACTGACGGAGATGAAATATATCTCAAAGCTGGAACTTCTGCATGCACCCAGAGAGGAGAGGGGCTTGATGCTCTCGGAACTCCTCGGCCATTTTATGGAGCATCTTTCTCTGAGCAGGGAGGAATTGTTTGATCCGGATCACTACTGTAGTTTATATACCGGTTACCAGATGAAACCGGATGAGGAGGCGCAGGACGGGCTGCGAAAGGATGTGTTTGCGGGTTCCTCGGGTTTTCTTCCGCTCTTAAACGAATTCTGGCGCGGGGAGAGCCGCGTGATGGATAATTTTCATGAGGACGGCATCGCGGCCGGGTATTTCTGTTATCCGCTGTATGGTTTTCAGGGGGAGGACAGAGGCGCGAAAATCCTTGACTTCCGTGATGAGATGGCGGATCGGATAGAGGAGATCGTGGGGAAGAAAAGTTTTGCTTATATCGGCGGCGCTTCCGGGATCTATTACGGCTATCTGGATTTTATCGCGTGGGATCTGAAGGCGGTTCTGGATGCGGCTGTTTTGGTGTTCGGAGATTCCGGGATAGACTGGGCGATGTTCCACAGCTTCAGGCAGGATGCGGACGGGATCACGCTGTTTGAGAAGAAGGTATGACTGTTTCAGGCGGAAAGTTACTTTGGGGAATCTTAATTATGGTACAGGCTTGACAGAAATTCATAGATAATATATGCTGTATATAATAAAAACTGGGAGGTATAGTCCATGGGGATTTATTTGAATCCGGATAATGACGGTTTTAAGGAAGCCGTATCTTCTGAAATATATGTGGATAAGACAGGCCTGATCGTGTATACAAACAAATTTATGAATACGGCTCAAAAGTATATCTGCGTCAGCAGACCGCGCCGTTTCGGGAAATCTATGGCGCTGGGTATGCTTGCCGCCTACTATAGCTGCGGCTGTGATTCGGCTGAGTTGTTTAAAGGTTACAGGATAGAGCAGGCGGAAAGTTTTCGGGAGCATTTGAACAGGTACGATGTGATCTACCTGAATATGCAGAGGTTCCTGATACGGGCGAAGGATCAGAAGGTGACGGAGTATCTGGAGCAGGTTGTCATCGATGAGATCAGGGAAGTGTACGGCGATCTGTTTTCGGAGCGGGAGACGGTGCTGGCGGCGGTGCTGGAGCGTATTTATGTAAAGACGAAGAAAAAGTTTATCTTCCTGATCGACGAGTGGGACAGTGTGATGCGGGAGCGGCAGGATTCGGAGGAGATGCAGAAGCAGTATCTCGATTTCCTGCGCGATCTTTTGAAGGATCAGCCTTATGTGGCGCTCGCCTATATGACGGGGATACTTCCCGTTAAAAAGTATGGGGTTCACTCCGCCCTGAATATGTTTACGGAGTATTCCATGACGGATCAGGATGTATTTGAAGAATATACAGGCTTTACGGAGACGGAAGTGAGGGGATTGTGCGGCAGGTACGGGATGGATTTTGAAGAGACATGTGATTGGTATGACGGATATGTGTTTACGGAATTTCGGCATATCTATAACCCGAGGTCCGTGGTGGAGGCGATGCGCCGTCACAGATTCTCCAATTACTGGACATCCACAGAAACCTACGATGCCTTGAAAACTTATATGGATATGGATTTTGACGGGCTTAGGGCGGATATCGTACAGATGCTCGGCGGCGGGCGCATCAGGGTAAATACGCGCAGTTTCCAGAACGATATGCGCAACTTTAAGACGAAGGATGATGTCCTGACCTTGTTGATCCATCTTGGATATCTCGCCTATGATTCCGAAGTGAAGGAGGCATTTATCCCGAACAGGGAGATCATCGAAGAATTTGAAAATGCCATGAGCGTCGGCGGCTGGCAGGAGATCATGCGCATTTTGAAGGAGTCCGATAAACTCCTGAAAGATACGCTTGCGGGCGATGAGGAGAGCGTGGCGAGAGCGCTGGATAAGGCGCACACGGAGGCGGCTTCCATTCTGGCTTACAACGACGAAAATTCGCTTGGCTGTGCTATAGGGCTCGCCTACTACAGCGCGAGGAAGGATTATAAGCTGATCCGGGAGATGCCGTCAGGACACGGGTTTGCGGACATTGTATTTTTGCCGCTTCCCCACACGGGAAAACCGGCTATGGTGGTGGAACTGAAATACGGGAAAACGGCCGGGGAGGCCATGCAGCAGATAAAGGACAGGGGATACACACAGGCGTTTGAGGGGTATGCCGGTGAGATTCTGCTGGTGGGGATAAACTATGACAGAGAATGTGCGGATAAGCCGCACAGCTGTGTGATAGAGAGGATGGAAATTCGGTGATATCCTACTCCCCGCTCCGTATCCTGTCGATCAGGCTCTCCCGGTGCATCCGCCTGTTCATGATGCCGGTGATCAGGAGCTGGCCGGCGATCAGAAAGGCGGCAAGGCCGATGGTCTCCCGGAGGGGATAATGGTATGTCCATACGCCTAACATGCGGTGGTTCTTTGCCCATAGAAAGACCAGATAGCCGAACAGGTTTCCGACCGTCACCGAGATAAAGAGCGTGCCGGCGGTAAAAAACAGTCCCTCCCCGGCGAGCATTTTTCTGAGCTGCCCATCGGAGAGCCCGACAGCCTGCAGGATGCCAAGTTCCTTTTTTCTCGTGACAATGCCGGTGATCATCGTGTTGATCAGGTTGATACAGCCGATGAGAGCCACCATGATCAGAATCACATACATCGGAAGCTTTACGAGGATAAGGCTCAATCTGCCCAGTTCCATCTCTTCATCTATGGAATAAAGATCAAAACGGTCATTTTCCGCGGCAATTTCCTGCAGAGCGGCTTTTACATTCTCATATCCGGACCGGTCCGCATAGATATATAGATCGCAGGTGGTGTCATATTGAAGGGGAAGTTTTGCCCAAAGTTCTTCCGGGATCATAAAACAGCCATAGTCATTTTCAGTCTTTACGACGGCAGAGATCGTGATTGTAAACGGGATCTGTATATCGCCGTCGTACAGCGTGACGGGCAGGGATTCGCCGACGGAGAGACCCGCCTCGTCCCACAGCCAGTCGGAAGTGAAGATGGCTCCGTTTTCTGCGAGCATTTTATCATAGTCTAAATCTCCGTAAAGCACATCCTTTCGGAGGCTTTCCGCCTCCGCACGGGAGATGGGCGCGATGTTTTTTCTTTCCTCGGCAAAATAGGGGATGGAGGGATCGGCGTCAAGCAGTATATAGCCGTCCCTTTTGATCTTTGTAACGCCGTCGATACCGCGGATCTTCTCCAAAAGATCCTCATCAAACAGGTTTTTTGTCTGCAGCATGTCAAAATTGTTTTCCGGATATTCCTTATCGTCCCAGCGGCAATCCAGAGACAGCCTGAAATCGCCTTCCGGCAGTGTGGCTCTGGCGATATTTTCCGCAGCCATGCTGTTCAGCACGGCGGAGAAACTTATAAACAGAACGCAGCTGAGCCCCATGGTCATCATTGTGACAAAGGTGCGTTTCCTGTTTCTGAATAGGTTGGCGCCCGCGAGCCGGAACAGGCTGACATTGCGGTGTCCTTTCCGGGTGCCGCCGCAGGATGCGCTTTCCTGATAGCGAAAAGCTTCCACGGGAGAGATCTTTCCCGCCATATGGAGGGGCTTGTGCACGGAGATCCGCACGGTGAGCAGTATGGCGAGGACGATGGCGACGGAGGCAGGCAGGGAAAACATGCGGAGCCGCCCCATGGCAAAAGCTGTGGGCACGCTCTCGGCGATGTAGTCCGCTATGGCGGGCAGCGCGGCAGCAGGGATGGCATAGCCGAGCAGCATACCGGCCGGGATGGCGATGGCGGACAGCCTCATGCTCTCCCAGAGAAGGAGCTTTTTCACCTGTTTTTTGGAGGCACCCAACGCTTTTAGCCTGCCCAGCTCCTGTATGTCCGTGATCACGCTGACATAGTAAATGCTGTAGATCACAAGGGCGGAGAAAAACAGGATGATCAGGCTGATGGCGGCGACGACGGCTGTCGTCTCGGCGCTGAGCGCAGTCATGGTGGACAGGTATTGTGTGTTGAAGGAAATATCTTTTTCTTCGCAGCCGATATCTGTTCCGACCGCGTTGATCTTTTCCTCCATTTCGTCATAATGCAGGCTCTCTTCGCCGTATACACGGACAAAGGCGTTATACTGCCCGTCTCCGGACATGGGGTACTCCCGCACCAGGGCTTCGGAAATAACGGCGCTGTAGGCAATACGGCTGTTGTTTATATTCATACCGGAAAGGTCCGGCTGGGATGTCAGGCCGCAGATCGTAAACTTCCTAGTCTGTATGAGCCCTCTGCCGCCCATACGGAAGGGGATCGTGATCTTACCGCCCACTGCCGGCTCTGTGCCCATCCGCTCAAAAAATGCCGGCGGGCCACAGATCTCGTCCGCTGTTTTGGGGAAACGCCCATGGACCAGATTGTCTGTGCCCTGATAAATTCCCTCTTTGTAAGTAGTTTTGTAAAGCAACATGCCGTCCATATTGTCAGATATGACAGTGGCGAAGGGAAGGACGGCGTCGAGCGCCTCCACGTCCAGATGGTGTGCCAGTTGTTCCAACTGTTTTTCCGATACATTCTGGAAAACGGCATGGTGATTGCCCGACGCGACAGCCTGTTTACGGCTGATGTCAAAAACGCCCAGAGCGCCGCTGACAAGCCCCATCAACAGGGCGGCGGTCAGCATGATGGCAACCGCGGTCAGGACGGAACGGCTTTTATTGTATGTGATCCTGCTCTTTGCAAGGGATCTGATCGTCTGATTCATGTGAACTCCTTTCTGCCCACCGATCCGGGCAATGATTCCCGCGAGCAACGAGCCGAATAGACGTGCTTGCACGTATATTTGGCGACTGCCGCGAGGGTGAAATACCCGTAGCTTGCTGCGGAGTATTTCACTTCCGCGAGCAAAATGCCAAGCAAGTTTGGCAATAGCCAAATAGACGTGCTTGCACGTATATTTGGCGACTGCCGCGAGGATCAGATAATACGTCCGTCCTCCAACATAACAGTCCTGTCAGCCATCTGCGCGATGTCTTCGTTGTGGGTGATCACGACCAGTGTCTGTCCGTATTTTTTGGCGGAGAGTTTCAGCAGGGAGATCACTTCATCCCCGGTCCTCGTATCGAGATTGCCTGTTGGTTCATCCGCCAGAATGACGGAAGGTTTTGCGGCGATGGCGCGGGCGATGGCGGTGCGCTGCTGTTGTCCGCCGGAGAGGGTGTTGGGCAGGGAGTTGATCTTGGATTCCATATCCAGCGTCTTTAAAATATCGCGGACAAAGGGTTCATCTGCCTTTTTTCCGTCCAATCCCAGCGGGAGAACGATATTTTCCCATACATTTAAAGAAGGGATCAGGTTGAAAGTCTGAAAGACAAAGCCGATCCTGCGCCGGCGCAGAACGGCGAGTTGTGCTTCGGAGAGCCCCGCAATATTTTTTCCATCCACCAGGATCTCGCCCGAGGTCGGATATTCCAGAGCGCCGAGGAGATGGAGCAGTGTGGACTTGCCGCTGCCGGATTTTCCGACGATCGTCACAAATTCGCCCTGTCCGATCTCCAGATTTACATGATCCACGGCTTTGACAAGATTTTCCCCGCTGCCGTAGAATTTGCAGAGATCTTTTGTTTTCAGAATCGGTGTCATAAAAGTGATCCTATCCTTTCTTTTGCCAGCGTTTTTCAAAGGGCTCCTTAAGTTTTTTATGTTCTTACCGGCTGACCGAGGTGTTAACTAATGGTATTAGTTTACTATAGTATAATATCCGATTCTTACAGGAAGCTTACAAAATGAAAATTTTACAGGGGAAGCTGCGCCACAAAAATGCTGCCCTGCACCGCGGCGGCTTTCACGGACAGCGTGCCGCCCTGATCCTCCAGGATCTTCCGGGCGAGATAGAGCCCCACGCCGGAGCCCTCGGACTGCCGGACGATCCGGCCCCTTCCCCGGTAGAAACGGCGAAAGATCCGGTTGTATTCTTCTTTCGGGATGCCGATGCCCTGGTCCTCGATCTCCAGCCGGACAAAACTGCAGAGCTTTTGGGTCCGGATCCGGACAGAGCTGCCCGCCGGGGAATATTTTACGGCGTTGTCCAAGAGGTTGAAGAGCGCTTCCGCCGTCCATTTTTCATCGAGAAGCAGGGTGATATCCGGAAAGGTTTCCGTTTCGATGGAGATATGCTTTGCCGCCGCTTTGTCGTAGACCCCGTTGACGGCTTTTACCAGAATTTCCGTCAGGGAGGTCCTCTCGGGCGTTGGGCGGATCATGGCGGTCTCCAGACGGGAGATGTTGAGCAGGGAAGCGGTGAGGGTTTCCAGTTTCTCAAGCTGGAAGCGGCAGCGCGTCAGGAATTCTTCGGATTCTGCCGGAGTGTCCGCTTCCAGATAGAGGGAAAAACAGGTTTTCAGCGCGCTGAGAGGCGTTTTGATCTGATGGGAGATATCCGTGACAAGGGTTTTCGTGTGGTCCTTTTCTTCCGCGAGAGCTTCTGTCTTCAGGCGGAGTTTCTGCGCAAGCTGCACAAAGGTATCTGCGAAGACATCCTGCCTGGCGGGGAAGAGCGCTTCCCTCTGTTCCAGAAAGCTGTAGTTGTCGTCGAGGCAGCGTTCCAGAAGGGACAGCAGTTTTGCTTCCTGCGCTTTCTGTTGTTTTTTCCAACGATAAAACGGAAAAAGCGAGACGGAAGAAACCGCAATAAACAGTATAAAAAATACACTGAGAAAGACGGATGTATTTTGAAGATAAAGGCGGGAATAAGCGTCTTCGCTGTAGCCGTAACGGGCAAGGAGCAGTTCTCCGGCGATCCGGCACTCTTCTCCCTGATCCTGCAGGGCATCCAGAAAGGCAGATTCCGCCTCGGGAGAAGAGGAGATGACGCCGCCTGCCAGCCTTTGGACAGTATGCAGTTCGCTGTAGGAAACATGCCGGGTATAGAGAAGGAGGAAAGCGATAAAAATAACGGCGGCTGCCGTCTGCAGGATAATATGGAAGATAAGAATTTTTTTCATGGTCTGCTCCGTTTTTGTCTGTTTTTGATCTGATGGGGGTACGGCATATTTCTTGTGCAAATCCGTGCGCATCCCCAAAAGGGTTTATAGCTAATGGCAAATATTTTTATCGTTTGTTATAGTTTCCCAGATATATCCAAGCCCCCGCACGTTTTTCAGGTAGACGGGATGGGCGGGATCATCCTCGATCTTTTCCCTCAGGCGGCGTATGTTGACAGCCAGCGTATTCTCGTCCACGAAATTTCCGTCCACATCCCAGACGGCTTCTAAAAGCCGGTTTTTGGACAGGATCTGTCCGGGATTGTGCATAAAGCAGGCGAGCAGTTTTTGCTCGTTGGCGGTCAGGTTCAGGTAGACGCCGTTCTTTTTTGTTCGGTTTTCTTTTGTCAGCAGTTCGATGGAGCCGGAACGGATGCTGTCCGCGGCACCTGCAGGCGGAAGGCGCCGCATCATGGCGTTCACCTTGGAGAGCAGCACTGTGAGGGAAAAGGGCTTTGCGATATAGTCGTCTGCGCCGGCCTCATAACCTTTTATCATATCGGCTTCCGTGTCATAGGCAGTCAGAAAAAGAAAAAGCACATCGCTCTCCTCCCGGATCCGGCGGCAAAAATCAAGCCCGCTCCCGTCGGGCAGGTCGATATCGCACAGGATCAGGGGGATGTTCTGCTCCCGGTAAAAGGATAAGGCGGTTTCGATATCTTCCGCCGCATATACGCGGTAGCCTTCCTTTGAGAGCTTGAGGCTGACGGCGCGGCACAGGCTCTCGTCATCTTCCAGTAACAAGATGTTGGTGTTCATATAAGTTCCTCTTATTCAAGTTGCTGCGCGACGGCACTTTACAGGAGATAACTGCTGTCGTGAATGTGGAATTCCTCAAAGTAATGCTCGGCGTCGCTGCGGCTTTTTGCCAACAGATCCCTGATCCGGGAAAGCACAGGCTCCGAGGCGCGAAACTGCGGGACACAGACGCTGAGGGCGGCGATCACCTTATCCTGACAGCACAGAGGCACCGCGATACAGCAGATATCTTCCGTCAGCTCTGCCCATTCATAGGCGAAGCCGGTTTTCTTTGTCTCCTCCAGTTCCTGAAAAAGGCTTTCCGGATCCGGCAGCGTGTTTTCCGTATAGCGTTTCCAGGGCTCCGGGTACATGGCGGAAATCTCCTCTTTGCTGTGCTTGGATAAAAGCGCCTTGCCGATGCCGGTACAGTAGGCGGGCAGGCGCTGGCCGATATGGGAGCGAAGCATGATCGGATTGGGCGCTTCCTTTTTGGCGATGTAGAGAATGCTGCTGCCGGTCAGGATGCCCAGATGACAGGTCTCCTGACATTCGCTGACAATTCCGTCCATCAGGCCGTTTATATAATCGTATACAGGCCTTGTGCTTGTGTAGGCACTGCCGACGAGAAATGCCTGCTGCCCGATGCAGTAGCGCTGGGCGGATGCGTCAAGGCGCAGAAAGCCCCGCTCTTCCATCGTGTGCAGAATGGGAAACAGGCTGCTTTTCGGCGCGTCCAGATATCTTGAAATTTCCGACATAGTACAGCCGGAGCGTTTTTGTGCCAGTAATTCCAGAATGTCCAGCACTCTGGAGGTGGAGCGGTGATCGGTGTTGTTCATGTAGGTTGTTCTCCTGTTTTAGTTTTATCTTCCCCACTCGATTGTAACAGCATCGGGGGTGAGAGACAAGCCCCGGTTTTATATGGTTCGCTTGACAGACAGATCTCTGGCCGCTTTATGTGGATGTGGACGATTATGGAAACGGGACATTAACGAAGGAGGCATTTATTCCCGCGGGCAACGAGCCAAGTGACTGCCTGCTCCATGTCCCGCTGCCTGCGGCGGGGTTATTAACTCCGTTTTTTTCTTTAAAATTTTCCATATTTTTTTTCTCATATTGCCATTTTATATCACAGCGGATAAGGATATACTGGAAACATCAAAAAAGCGCGCTTATATTATGATAAAGTGGAGGAAAGAGTATGAGAAACAGAAAATGGATCGCCCTGCTGCTTGCAGGAGTGATGTCGCTGTCTTTGATGGCATGCGGCGCAGATGGAGCAGAGACTCCAACAGAGGAACCGGCGCAGGAAGCACCGGCGAAAGAGGCTGAAAGCGAGGCGGAAGAACCGGCAGCAAAGGCGCCATCCGGCGAAAAGATAGAGATTACCGGAATGGTACAGCAGTCCAGATGGTATTCCGGACTTCAGAAGATGGTAGATCAGCTTGCGGAAAAAGAAAACATACATATTGAATTTGAAGTGATACCGGATGATCAATATGACAATCTGATGAAAATGAGATTAAACTCCCATGAGGCGCCCGATCTGGTCGTGTATCAGTTTGCAGATCTGTTCGCGGGCGTAAACCCGGAAGAATTTTTCGTGGCTCTGGATGACGAAGCCTGGATGTCCAAAGTGCAGGCACCGGAACTGACGGAATACAACGGAAAACATTACGGATACTGCTTTGAGGCGTCGAACGGGTTTCAGGGACTGATTTACAATAAGGATGTGTTTGAGGCAAACAATATCACAGAACTTCCAAAGACGTTAGATGAATTCTATGCAGTATGCGACCAGCTCAAGGAAGCGGGTGTTGTACCGATCGCCATCCCGTCCGATACATGGGTTCCGCAGATCTGGATGACATCGGGCATGTCCAGAGCGCTTGGCACAGTGGAGGCCTGCGAAGATTTTGCGGATAAGATCCTGACAAATCAGGCGAAATTCAATGACTATCCGGAGATGGCCGCAGTGGTAGATGAATATCTGGATCTGTTTAAAAAAGGATATGTGAATGAAGATTTCATGACAGTGAGCTATGACGAGATTCTGGGACGTCTGGCAAGCGGTGAGATCGCCATGATCTACGGCGCTACGGAGATACTGACGTCCATTGAAGAGTCCTACCCCGACGCGAATCTGACGATCTTCAATCCGCCCGTAGGATATGACGACAGGGACGTGCTGGCATATCTGCCGACAGCAATGGGAATTGCAGTGAACAAGGACACGGAAAATCTGGATACCATCAAGAAGGTATTTGATCTGTGGAGCACACCGGAATACGGCGATCTGTATTTTCAGTCCAGACCCGGTTTCCCGAATATCGAGGGGATCAATGGAAACGAGGAGGCGATGAACCCGGACATACCGAAGATATACAATGAGTATATGAGTGAGGGGAGAGCAGTCGCCCAGATGAATCAGTATATCGATACTCTTCAGCCGCTTTTCGGCAATACACTCTGGGTGTATTTTCTGGAAGCGCCTTCCAAGGGAAATATGGACGGCGCAGCAGTGATGGAACGTTTCCAGGGTGACGTGGATAAATTTATGAAAGAGAAGGGCGCAGAGGGCTGGAATTAGCCGATGCCTGAATGGGGGACTGGGAGTGACGCTTCCGGTCCCTTCTTATGTGCAGGCCCGTGCAGAGGAAGATGCCGCAAAACGGCGCAGGGACCGCACAGTGCGCGGGGGAGGAGCTCCCCTGCCTGATCATTTTTATGAGTGAAAAGGAGAACATGATGAAAGGAAAGAAAAAATCAATCTATCCGCTGTACGCCCTGCTGCCGGCGCTTCTCATCTACACGGTGTTTTCAGTGGTGCCGGTTCTGATCAGTCTGATATTGTCCTTTACGGACTGGAATATGAACAGGCTTTTCACGCCGGAATTTATCGGGGCTTCCAACTATGCGGAACTTTTAAAGGATCCGGTGTTTTTGCGGTCCATAGGCAATACCTTTTTGTTTGCCTTTGCGACCTGTATTTTAAAGACGGGAGTCGGGTTTATTCTGGCGCTGGCGCTTGTGAAAAAAGTGGCGGCGAGAGGGATGCTCCGGACGATCTATTATGCGCCCTGCGTCATCAGTATCACGGTTGTCGGCGTGCTGTTCAAATCCATTTTGGCAAACAGGGGACTCCTCAACAATGTGCTTGCAGGTATAGGACTCGAGAGTCTCACCCATGACTGGCTGGGCAGCTACGCCACGGCAATCGGGAGCGTTATTTTTGTGGAGACCTGGATGTGGGCGGGCTTTAATATGTTTATTTTTATATCCGGCCTGCAGGCGATCTCCGCGGACTACTATGAGAGCGCAACGTTGGATGGAGCCTCCGGGTTTGAAAAATTCAGGCATATCACGCTGCCTCTCATCGTACCCTCCATGACGGTGGTGGTGACACTGAGTATCGCAGGCGGTCTGAAAGTGTTTGACATTATCTATGTGATCACGAACGGCGGCCCGGGGTTCGACACGCAGGTGTTGGCCACCTATACTTATCAGTCGTTCAGTCTTGGGTTTCTCGGAGAGTCCACGGCAGGTTCGGTGATTCTGGCGGTGATCGTGGTCATCATTTCTTTTGCCATGAACCGGTATTTTACGAAGCGGGAGGTTGAAATGTAATGAAGGGAAAAAAGAGAGCAGGAACAATACTGTTATCCGTCGTGCTGATCGGAGTGGCCATGATCTATGTGATCCCCTTTCTGATGATGGTGCTTGGTTCTTTTAAAGTACAGGCGGAAGCCGCCATGTTTGATCTGGCGCTGCCCACAAAGTGGGAGTTTTCCAACTACGCCCATGTGATGGAATCCGGAAAGATTTTGAGAGGATACGTGAACAGTGCTATCATCACGATCCCGGTAACTCTGATCTCCGTGCTCCTCGGGGCGGTGGCGGGGATCGTGATCTCCAGAAGAAACGACAGATTGACAAACGGCATCTACTATTATTTTATTTTCGGACTGACGTTAACTTTGCAGATCGCCTCCATTTTCTTTCTGCTGAAGGCGCTTCACATTTACGGAACCTTTTTTTCGGTGATCTGTATTTTTATTTCTCTGCGCATTCCGTTTACGGTCATGACGTTCTGCAGTTTTGTGAAAGGAGTGCCGAGAGAGATCGATGAGGCGGCAGTGATCGACGGATGCAGTTTCTGGCAGATGACGATCCGGGTGCTTCTTCCGATTTTAAAGCCGATCATGGTCACAAATATTGTCATTACTTCCATTGATGTGTGGAACAATTTCATGATACCATTATTCTATCTGGGTTCGGCACAGAAAGCCACGGTTTCGATGGCGATATACAGTTTCTTCGGAAGGTACAACAGAGACTGGCAGTATGTGTTTGCAGCACTGATGCTGGCTGTTTTGCCGATGCTCATCCTGTTTATCATTCTGCAGAAACACATTATCGCCGGGATGACTTCCGGGGCGGTGAAAGGATAAAGAGAAAGGAAAATAAGTATGAGAACAAAATTTATCGTGATAGGTTACGGCTGGCGGGCGGATTTTTACTACCGGATCGCGAAGATGCTGCCGGAGCGGTTTGAGTTGTGCGCCGGTGTGCTGCGGACAAAAGAGAGGGCGGCGCAGGTGGCGGCTAAAGAGGGGACATTTGCTACGGACGATCTGGAGGAAGCGCTGAAACGGGAGCCTGATTTTGCGGTGCTGTGTGTGCCGAGGAACATTGTAAAGGATTATCTGATGAGGCTGATGAAAAGGAGAGTGCCGGTGTTGTGCGAGACGCCTCCCGGGAAGGATACGGAGGAACTGACACAGCTGTGGAGTGACTGTAAGCGTCTGGAAGGGCGGGTGCAGGTGGTGGAACAGTATTTTTTACAACCCTACTATGCGGGAATACTGCGTATCATAGAGGATGGGTATCTGGGAGAGGTATCTGGCGTGATGCTTTCTTCCCTTCACGGTTATCACGCGGTGAGCATGTATCGGAAGTTTCTGGGGACGGGGTATGAAAACTGTGTGATACGGGGACAGCGGTTTGTATCGCCTGTGACAGCCACAAACGGCAGGGAGGGGTTTGACAGAAGCGGGAAGATCATACGGGAAGAAAGAGACTGGGTATCTCTGGTGTTTGAGAGCGGCAAGACGGCTCTCATGGACTTTGCGGGGGAGCAGTATTTTTCCCAGATCCGTCAGAGGAGATGGAACATCAGGGGCCTGCGGGGTGAGATCAATGATATGACTGTACGTTTTCTGACAGAAGAGAACCTGCCGGTGGCGCAGGAGATAGGCCGTGTGGATGTGGGTATCAACAACAACAGTGAGTGGGCTCACAAGGGTATGATGTTTTTGGACCGGATGATTTATGAGAACCCTTTTTATCCGGCCAGAATGAATGACGATGAGATCGCTGTGGCCTCCTGTCTTGCGGCGATGAAGGAATATGTGGAGACCGGAAAGGAGTTCTATCCGCTACGGGAAGCGCTGCAGGATACCTATCTGTCCTTTGAGATGGAGGAAGCGGTGAGAAGCGGCGGACAGATCCGTACGACAACGAAAGACTGGGCGCTGCAGGGCGTCTGAGGAGGAGAGGGATTTTGCACAGGCATCAGTTTCAGAGACAGATCGCAGTAAAAAGCATTCTGGTGGTCACCGCGGTATTTCTTGTGATGACAGCAGTGTTTTCAGGCTATATCGTACATACCGGGGGGAAAGCCTTTGAGGAGCAGGTTGATGTGCAGCTGCGCGGTATCACGTCCCAGCTGGAGAATACGCTGCGTCTGGCGGATAATATTGCCCTGCAGATCGGCGCGAATCATCTGATCATAGAAACCTTTGGCGGGATAGAGGGGTATGAGGGAAGACAGAATTATTTTGTGGATAATGCGGACAGGGATTACGCGCTGAAACAGCATACCATGTCCTATCTGTTAAAGAAAAATTCCCTGAGCAGGATCAGTCTGTTTGACGAGAAGGGGAATATGACTTATGTGGGCAGGGCGGTGGACTACGGCTATCTGAAAAAAGACTATCCCGATACACGGATGTTCGAGGATGTGGAGGAGTGGTTTGATGACAGAAACCATGCTAATTTATTCCGGGTGGACGGGCAGGACCCCTATGTGAGGGAAGCATCTCCAACCATATCAGTATTCCGTGAAATCAAAAATTATCAGCTGATCCCCTCGGAGTGTCTCGGATATGTGCAGGTGCAGATCCGCTTTGAGAGTTTTTCCGATTTGGAGAAACTGCTGGGAAAAGATACGGAGTGTTATCTTCTGCCGCTTACTGAGGAAGAGATATTGTATTCCCTGAGGCGGGAGAGAAGCGATGAGGAAGTGGTTAGACTGCTTGAAACAAAAAACGGTTTTTCCAAAGAGGGGCTGTACTGCAAAATGAAAGAACTTCCGGAGTATGGCATACGGGTGTTTATCGTGTCAAAAAACAGCAGCCTCATCAAGAATCTGACGTCTACTTTCGCCTGGATGTTTTTTTTGTTAGTCTGTATCGTGTTGATCATTTTTGTGAGTCAGCGGCAGATCATCCGGAAAACAACGGAGCCCATTGTGCAGATGTGTGATATGCTGGACGGCCTGAAAGTGGATGAGAACCTGCAGGAGATCCCCCTTGTGGCGCAGGCGGAGGCGGATGAGCTGCAGCGTCTCAACAGGGCCTTTGATGAGCTGGTTAAAAATTTGAAACTTTCCATGGAGAAGGAGATGCTCAGCCGGGTGAATGAAATACAGAGTCAGATGTTTGCCCTGCAGGCGCAGATGAACCCGCATTTTATCCACAATATTCTGACGATCATCTCTGCCATGGCGGGGAGCGAGGAACAGGAAAAGATCCCTTTGATCTGCGAGATGCTGTCTTCCATGATACGCTATAACACCAGTTATGAAACCAATTACGGGGAACTGGAGGCGGAGATCGGGCATGCGGAAAACTATCTGGAACTGATGAAAGTGAGATATGAGGACAAGTTTCATTATGCGTTAAATTACGTTGGGAAAATGCGGGGCTGCCATGTGCCGCGGTTTGTGGTGCAGCCCCTTCTGGAAAACTGCTTTGCCCATGGATTCCGGGCAAAGAAATTTCCCTGGGAGATCGATATTCAGGTATACGTTTCGGAGGAGTGCTGGGAGATCAATATCCGGGACAACGGCAACGGTATCGAGAACGAAAAGCTGCTCTCCATGCGGGGAGAACTGCTTGAAATGCGAAAAAGGGATATGGGAGAGCTGATGCAGGAGATGCGGATAGGCGGTCTGTCGATCAGAGATGTGTATGAGCGGCTGTATATCGCATACGGTGATGACATGGTTTTTGAGATAGAGAGCGATGAGAGAGGGACAGGCGTCACAGTGGGAGGAGTGAACAGATAATTTATGAAAATACGTGTGATGGTAGTGGAGGATGAACCGCCTATCCAGAGAAGTATCTGTCAGAAGATAGAGGAGGTCAACGGACATTTTCAGGTGGTGGCGACAGCCGATAACGGAAAAGACGCCTATGAGTATCTGCAGAAAAATACGGTGGATGTATTGTTTGTGGACATGAATCTTCCGGTTATGGACGGTCAGGAACTGTTGTCTGCGGTGGCAGGGCAGAAAATGAGATTGATACCGGTGGTGCTGAGCGGCTATAAAGACTTCGCCTATGTAAAAAGCGCTATGGAAAATAATGCGCTTGACTATCTGTTAAAGCCGTTGAAAGAGAACGAATTAAAACTGTTGTTGGAGAAGATAGAGGAAAGACTGCGCCGGCAGCAGTTTGAGGAGAACGCACAGAAACTGGAGGAGGCGCTGACGGGCAGCAGGATGACAGAAGATGAAGGGAAAGCGGTTGATAAAGGACAGGAGTACTGTATGCTGCTTTTAACGTTCGGAAACAGTTACGGCTCTTTGGGAGAATGCTGCTTTAATTATCAGGAAGTTTTTGGCGGCCTGTGTCTGGAAGAATATCTGCGCCGGGCTGTTCCCGGGGAAAGTTTTTGGGTGGTTGAGGGCAAAAATGAAAATGAAAAACTGATTTTTATCAGAAAAGAGACGGAACCGGAGGTGAACAGCTTACGGGCTGTGTTAAAGGAGCTGAAATGCGGACCGCTGCCGCTTACGGCAGTATATTACAGAGAGGCAGTAGAACTGGCGGATATACTGTCTGTCTATCGGATTATGCAGAAATATACAAGAGAACATAAAATATTTATGAAGGATGCACTGTTGGTGTACAGTCCGGGAAATCTTTCCAGAGAGCCGGCAGACAGAAAACAGGAGTTAGACCTTCTGCTGTCACAGTGCGGGAATGCCGGGGCGGACAGATTGTCGGAAGTGTTCGGAAAACTGTTGAAGCTTCTGACGGTCCGCCCTGTGCTGCATAAAGACGCGGTGCACGACATCAAATATTTTGTGTTCAGACTCTGTCAGAAATATCCGGGGCACAGGGAGTATTACGAACTGGAGCAGGAGGTGCAGTTTATCCTGGACAATTATTATACGGAGGGAACGATCAGAAGGGAGTTCGATTTTCTGTTTCGGGATGTCTTCGGCAGGACTCCGGTGGAATCAGGCGATAAGGTGGAGCTGGCGGAGAAGATGAAAAGATATCTGGACGAGAATTTCAGAAGCAATATCACCAACCAGTTTCTGGCGGAGCGCTTCGGGTTCGTGGGATCCTACCTGAGCAGTATTTTTAAATCCTACTATGGGGTGACGCCTGTCGATTATGTGGTGAAAAAGCGAATGGAGGAGGGAAAGGAACTTCTGGAAAAGGGGGAGATGAAGATCAAGGAGATAGCAGGCTGGCTGGGGTATGAGGATTCCCTCTATTTTTCAAAGGTGTTTAAACGGGTGACGGGAATGAGCCCCAGAGAGTATGTTAGCAGAGAAAGCAGAAAATTCTGAGAGATTGTTTTCTTCAGTTTATGAAAAAGACTTTCAGGATCCGGCAGCGTATTTTCTGTATAGCGTTTCCAGGGCTCCGGTTGCAGGGCAAAAATCTCCTCTTTGCTGTGCCTTGATAAAAGATCTTTGCCGATGCCGGTACAGGAGGCGTGCAGGCGCTGGCCGATTTTTGCGCAACAAAAGTTTTGCTGTGCAAAAATCGGCCGCACTCTGCTCGATTGATATTTTAGAAAGACAGGATCAGCATTATACAGGTGATAAGGATCAGCAGGGCGGTAAGCAGGACGCCGAAGTGGAGCTGCGCTTTTCCCGGACTGCGGGGAGCTTCGATCAGTCCTGAACGCCGCAGCGCTGTGATGACAGGCTTATACAGCAGCAGGGTGAGCGCCGCGTTCAGACCGCCCTTGATCAGGTTAAAGGGCAAAAAGGCGGAAAGCAGAAGTTCGGCTATAGCCTCCCTCGAGATGCCCATATAGATCGGCGCGATCAGATAATTCCACAGCAGCATGACTGTGGCCTGACAGCAGACGCCCCAAATAAGCCCGGCTATGGCACCGGATAATCTGCGCTTTCTCTGATAGAGGTAAGCGGCGGGGCAGGCGAAGCAGCAGCTTGAGAGGATGTTCATGATACAGCCGAGTACGCCGGTGCCGCTGATCGTAAACATCTGTGCCACGGATACGATCAGGGTGATGGCAAGCGAAGTAAGAGGGCCGAAGATCAACCCGCCGATGACGATGATAACGTCCTTGGGATCATACTTTAAAAAGAGTATGAGGGGGACGCGCCCGAAGGCGGCTGCGGCGTAGGCAAGCGCGCATAACATGCCTGTTGTTGTGAGTTTCTTTGTTCTGTTTTTATCCATCTGGATACCTCCTTAAAAAAATAAACACCCGAAAGAGCTTTTGCTCCCGGGTGTTGTTTTCCTAAGGCGTATGGAAGATGCCGGCAGGGCGTTTTGGTAAAAGAGAGTGCATAAACAAAAGCCAGATAATATCTGACATCCTCAATACACCTTCTTTAATCCGGACTATACCGTCGGTTCCGGAATTTCACCGGACCCCGTGCTCTCGCACCCGCGGACTGTCACCGCCGATCGGGAATTCCTGTTTCCTGAACATTATCGTGCGGAAAAGGTCACCCTGCCCTGAAGACATTTTGTTATTCAGTTGTTGTCATTCTTTGATCAGATCGATGTCTGTCATATTTACGCCGATGACATTTAACAGTGCTTTTAAAGAGAGATATATGTCAATAACTGATCGCTATATTCATCGCCGCGCTCGGCGCTGTTAATATGTTCATTATAGCATGGTGAAAATCCAAATTGCAATAGCTTCTCATTTTAGTTTTACAGAATAGAAGCTTACAGAATAAAACGCCATGTACCGGCATAATAGCGCTTGACAGATATGGGATTATCTGATAGGTTATAGATAGAAGCGTTCCAATATAAGAACTTGTTCTTATATACGAACAAAGTTAAAAAAAGGAAAGGAGAAATGGGGTATGACACCAACGAGAGAACAGATCATTCAGAATGTGTACGACAATAAGCTGATCGCTATTGTCCGGGGGATGGAGCCGGAGTACTGCGTGAAGCTGGCGGAGGCGCTCTGCGAGGGCGGCATCAACATGGTGGAGATCACATTCAACCAGAGAAGCACGGATCATTTCAAGGCGACGACCGATGCCATCCGCGCTATCAGCGAACAGCTTCCGGACAAGGTGATGGTGGGCGCCGGCACAGTGCTGACGAAGGAACAGGTGGATCTGGCAAAAGAGGCGGGAGCTCTCTATATCATTACGCCTTCCACGAACCCGGATGTGATCCGGTACGCGAAGGAGCAGGGGCTTGTGACGATGCCCGGCGCCATGACGCCGTCCGAGATCGAGACAGCCTATGAGGCGGGCGCGGATTTCGTGAAGATCTTCCCGGTGGGCAATCTGGGTGCGGCTTACATTAAGGCGGTGAAAGCGCCGATGAGCCATATTCCGGTGCTGGCAGTCGGGGGAGTGAACGAGAAAAATATTGCGGACTTTATCCGTGCGGGCGCTATCGGAGCCGGCGTGGGCGGCAATCTGGTGAACGCGGAGTGGATAAAGAACGGCGAGTTCAATAAGATCACGGCGCTGGCACGTGAGTTTGTTACAAACGCGAAGAATGCGTAATTAAGAGAGAAACTGGAAACAGCAGATGTCATGGAGGCGCACAAAACGGTTTGTCGATGCAGAGCGGAGAAAAACCGTTTTCCACAAAAGGTGTGCCGTAAGGATATCTGCGGAACTGGAATAGGAGGGTTTAAAATGTCAAAAGTAGTATGTTTCGGTGAGATCATGATGCGTCTGAATCCGGAGGGATATCAGAGATTTGTACAGGCGGGAAGGTTTGAGGCTTCCTACGCGGGCGGGGAGGCGAACGTTTCTGTGTCGCTTGTAAACTACGGAAACGAGGCGTCCTTTGTGACGAAGCTTCCCGACAACGATATCGCCCAGAGTGCGGTCAACTCCCTGCGTCAGTTCGGCGTGGACACAAGCGATATCGTGAAGGGCGGTCCCCGTCTGGGTATTTATTTTGTGGAGAAGGGGGCTTCCCAGCGTCCTTCCAAGGTGATCTATGACCGCGCGGGTTCTTCCATCGCGCTGGCAAAACGGGAAGATTTCGACTGGGATAAGATCTTCGAGGGGGCGGACTGGTTCCACTTTACCGGTATCACACCGGCTCTCGGTGGCGAGAATCCGGAGATCTGTTTAGATGCCTGCAAGGCGGCGAAAGCAAAAGGGATCAAGATAAGCTGTGATCTGAATTTCCGTAAGAAACTCTGGACCAGCGAGCAGGCAGGGAAGGTGATGGGCGAGCTGATGCCTTATGTGGATGTATGCATCGCCAACGAGGAAGATGCGGCGGATGTATTCGGCATCCATGCGGAAGGAACCGACATCAACACCGGCAAGATCAGCCGTGAGGGCTATATCGGTGTGGCAAAGCAGCTCTCCGAGCGTTTCGGCTGCGAGTACGTGGCGATCACCCTGCGTGGCAGCATTTCCGCGACAGATAACAAGTGGGCGGGTATGCTCTACAAGGACGGACAGGCTTGCTTCTCGCCGGAATATCTGGTACATATCGTGGACCGTGTGGGCGGCGGCGATTCCTTCGGCGGCGGCCTGATCCATGCGCTGAGAAAAGGCATGAGCCAGCAGGATGCGATCAACTTCGCGGTGGCGGCTTCCTGTCTGAAGCATACCATCGAGCATGACTTCAATCTGGTCTCGGAGGCGGAAGTCCTTTCCCTCGCGGGCGGCAACGCGTCCGGGCGTGTGCAGAGATAGTACGGCGGCGTAAGTTAATAACCCAGCGGCATTCGCCAGATACCCATGCAAGCATGGTGTCTGGCGAATTGCTTGTGGATGCTGTGCAGCTTATCTATAAATAACATTTCTGCGGGCTGCAGGTGCTGTACTTGTACGAACAGCATAGAGGTGCCCTGATTCGTCTCTCATCTCAACAAAATTTGTAATATTGCACTATAAATTTTGCAAATTTTATATACATATATGTGAGAACACAAAAAGTTCACAAAAATTATTAGCACTCACTATTGACGAGTGCTAATAATGGTGCTATAACATAATCGAACGAAAGGAATAGAGATAACAGATCAGAAATGAAATGATAAATTTTCTCAAAATGTTTCTCCATGTCCAGAGTTTATGTTAACAATGTGTTTTCAAGATTCAATAAAATTATAAAAAGGAGAGATGACTTATGATGACACCTAGTATTTTTAGAGAGAACTTATTTGATGATTTGTTTGATGACTTTTTTGATTTCCCGGCATTTGACGATAGAGAAATGAAGAAAGCGCAGAGGAAGCTGTATGGACGTCATGCGGCGAATATGATGAAAACGGATGTACAGGAACACGATGACCATTACGAGGTAGATATGGATCTGCCAGGCTTTAAGAAAGATGAGATTTCCTTGGAACTGAAGGACGGGTATCTGGTGATCAGTGCATCGAAAGGGCTTGACAAAGATGAGAAAGAAAAGAAGAGTGGGAAATTTGTCCGCAGGGAGCGTTACGCGGGCAGCATGAGCAGGTCTTTCTATGTCGGAGAGGATGTAAAGCAGGAAGAAATTCATGCAAAATATGAGAGTGGTGTATTGAAACTGAGTATACCGAAAGCGGAGGAGAAAAAGCCGGAGGTTGAAGAGAAGAAATATATTGCGATAGAGGGATGATGCTTCTTCTTACTATAAAATGAGCATGAATATGGCCCGGAGCGCGGTACAGTACAGAAACTGTCCAGCTTCGGGTCTTTTGCTGTCTGTGGTTCCTTCTGACAGCAGTGACACCCTGCCTGTTGTTGTCCATTCATCAGCATTGCCGCCTTTTCCTGCGAAAACGCAGTCACAGGGAAGGCTGGAAACAGCTTGCCGCGAGGTATTTGACTCCCATGGCAGTCGCCATGCTTGCGGCGGGTTTATCGATTGACAAATTGTGCAATAATTACAAAAAATAAAAAAATAGAAAAGAAGAGACAAAATAACAAACAAAATGAACATAATTATTTCTTTAAATATTGTTTAATATTGTTAAAATGGGATTATCAAATAAATGAAACGTACGTGGATTTTTAGAAGGAGGATAAAAATGAAGAAACTGGCAGCATATTTATTGATCGGTTTAATGACAGCAGGTGTTTTGACAGGGTGCGGAAATGATAGTTCAGGTGATAGCGCAGATGCAGAAAGCAATGGCGGGTCAGAGACTTTAACTATTATGTTAAATGGCTCTGAATCAGATGCTTACATTGAGGGCTATCGAAAGGTGATCGAGAACTTTAATGAGAACAATGAATTGGGTGTTACTGTAGAATCACAGAATGTCAGCAATGCAGATTATAAAACCAAGCTGACAACTATGATGGCTTCAGATTCTGAACCGGATATTATTTTTACATGGGAGTTGGGATATCTCGGGAACTTTGTGAAGGGAGATAAGATCGTAAACCTTCAGGAATATCTGGATGAAGATGAGGAATGGAAAAACAGATTCAATGCAGGAACATTGGAGCAGCTCACTTATGACGGAGATGTATATGGAATTCCCACACAGCAGTGTATGGCAGTGATGTATTATAATAAGGCAATTTTTGCCGAATATCAGTTAGATGTTCCGACTACATATGAGGAATATGTGAATGTTTGTGATACATTAAAGGCAAATGGAGTAACGCCGGTTGCGCTTGCTTCTACAGCAGATGATGCGTGGCTTGTCTCTCAGTATATTCAGCAGTTAAGCGATGGAATTGCAGGAGACGGATTGTATAATTCCCTGAAAGAAGGCACTGGAAAATGGAATGATGAGGCAATGATAGAAGCAGGAAAATTATTTCAGGAAGAGGTAAATAAGGGATATTTTGAAGAAGGATTTACCGGGGTTTCCCGTGAAGAAGCACAGCTTATGTTTGCAAACGGACAGACGGCAATGTACTTTAACGGTTCCTGGGAAGTATCGAATCTGGATAAGACGGAGAATGCCGCGGAAGCCGAAAATATCAGCTGTTTCGCAATGCCATCTCTGAATCCGGAATATGTACAGCATAGTGTCGGTTCAGTGGATTCTTCTTATGCCATTACAAAAAATTGTAAAAATGTAGAGGCAGCGGTGGAACTTTTAAAGTATTGGACAAGCCCTGAAGCAGCAGAATTACTCCTGTATGATTATGGTCGTATTCCGTGTACAAAAATAGAACTGGATGAAAATAAATTAACGCCTCTCAGCAGTCAGGCAATTAAAACAATGGGAGAACAGGAAGTGTTGACACCGTGGTTTGACCGTGTAGATACGGACCTTGGAAATGAGTTTAATAATACAACGATCGGTATTGCAAATGGAGATGACGTTCAGGAATCATTTGATAATCTGCAGGCTTACGTAGATAGTAAAAGTAAGTAATTAAATCAGTAAATAGGCGGAATCTGGCTTGAAACAGGTTCCGCCTGTTAAGAAGGAGAGATTTTATGAATAAAGTAATGGGTAATAAAAAAACAATAGCTCTTTTCGTATTGCCTGCATTTATTATTTATGCCATTTTTGCGCTGGCACCTATTTTTTATAATGTATTCCTGTCGTTGTTTGACACAGACCTGATGTCAAAAATGAACTTTGTAGGAATTAAAAATTATATTGGACTTATAAATGATAAAACATTTCGTCATGCTTTCAGGAATAATATTTTAATGGTAATAGGTTCCATGGCAGCACATATGCCGTTAGCTATGTTTTTTGGGAATGCGATCTTCAAAAAGATCAAGGGGGCTGCATTTTTTCAGACGGTTTTTTTCCTACCATGTGTAATCTGCGGTGTAGCGATCGGTTTGACATGGACTTTTGTTTACAATGGAAATTATGGCTTGTTAAATGCATTTTTGAATGTTATTGGGCTCGGCAGCCTGCAACAGATGTGGCTTGCAAATAAAGAGACAGCGATGTTCTGTATTATTGTTGTTATTATGTGGCAGTATGTGGGATACCATATGGTGATTCAGCTTGCCGCAATGCGCAACATTGATTCTTCTTTTTATGAGGCGGCAGAGATCGACGGAGCAACGGGTTGGCAGCAGTTTAAATATATCACTTTTCCATTGATCAAACCAATACTGAAAATAGATGCAGTTTTGATCATCACAGGCTCTCTGAAATATTATGATCTTGTTGCAGTTATGACTTCTGGTGGACCGAATCATGCGACAGAGGTTATGTCTACCTATATGTATTACAGATCATTTAATGTTCTGGATTATGGATATGCAAGTGCAATAGGCGTCGTTTTGATGTTATTGTGCATGCTTTCTGTAGGAATATCCAACAAGGTATTTAAAGTGGATGAAACTGTGTAGGAGGTGTCGGAAAATGAAGAGAAACGCATCGGAAAATTTTTGGCTTGTAATCAAATATATACTATTGATTGGTTTCACAATTTTATGTATCTATCCATTGATTTGGTTATTTTTATCGTCGTTTAAAACAAATGCTGAATTATATACAAATACATGGGGATTGCCGGAACATTGGTCTGCAGTAAATTATGTAAATGCAGTGGTAAAGGGAGGCATATTCAAGTATTTTGGAAATTCTGTGATTATTTCAGTTACAACGGTATTCATTACGGCTATTCTTGCAACGATGGCATCGTATGCAATTGCCAGAATGCACTGGAAACTGGCAAATCTTACACACAGTATTTTTCTGTTGGGAATGATGATTCCAATCTATACGTTGGTTATTCCTCTGTTCTCGATTTTTAAGAGCATGAGATTGCTCGATACTCATCTGGCAGTTATTATTCCACAGATTGCAGTTGGATTTCCCATGGCAATTTTTATTATCTGCGGTTTCATGAGAAGTATACCTTCGGAGCTGGAGGAGGCGGCAGTTATCGATGGATGTACGGTGTTTCAGTGCTTTTTTAGAATTATTATGCCTATTGCCAAGTCTTCCGTCGTGACGGTGGCGGTTGTGCAGTTTATCAATGTATGGAATGATCTTCTTTTGCCCAGAATTTTTTTGACAGAGAGTTCTAAGATGACTTTGCCGGTCGGTCTTACAAATTTTCAGGCGATGTACTCTACGGACTATGTTGGGATGATCGCAGCGGTAATTATCACGATTATTCCGAGTGTGGTAGTATATATTTTGTTACATAAACAAATTATGGAAGGTATGGTTGCAGGTGCAGTAAAAGGATGATATCTTAAAGATATCGATCCAGGGGGCGGTAAAATATATGAAGTTGTTAATTGCAGATGATGAGGCTGTGATACGCAGAGGGCTGATCAGTTTGGACTGGAAATCTATTGGGGTTACGGAAGTATATTCTGTGGCAAATGGAATGGAGGCAAAAGAACTTTTGAATGAGGCTCCTATAGATTTGGTTATTTTTGATATTCAGATGCCAGGATTTTCAGGATTGGAATTGGCACAGATGGTAAAAGAGAGATCTCTCGATACTGCGGTAGTTCTTCTGTCCGGCTTTTCTGAATTTGAATATGCAAGGTCTGCTTTAAAGTATGGGGTTTATGAGTATTTGTTAAAACCGGTTTCTCCGATGGAACTGATGGAGACCATGCGCGATGTCAAACAACGGTTGGAACAGAAAAGATTTGAAGCGGAACTTTTGAATAAAAAAGAAGGTTATGGGGGGGTGCATGATGCGGTGTCCCAGGTAAACGGGTTATTTGTTCAAACGCCGAGTGCAATAAAATCTATTCTTATAGAAATTGCGCAAAACTATGATCAAAATATTACGCTGACAGATCTGGCTCAAAAATATCATTTTTCGGAGAGTTATATTTCAAGAAAGATTAAGAAGGAAACAGGCTATTCCTTTGTAGATATTCTGAATGGGATACGCTTAATGTGTGCGGCAAATCTGCTGAAGCAAGGAGAAAAAATAAGTGTTGTGTGTGAAAAAACAGGATTTAAGGATCAGCACTATTTCTCTCAATTGTTTAAGAAAATATTTGGGTGTACTCCTTCAAATTATCGAAATGAGAGCTTAGAAGAGACTTGCAGTCTTTATGAAATTCTAAATAATAAGGCAGATCATGGAAAATAAGATGAGAGAAAAATATAGCTTAATGAATAAAATTTTCAAAGTATATATGGTGCTCATGTTTTTTTCCTGTTTTGCTCTATTGCTGATCTTTGTGATGCGTTTTTCCAGTGTCTATCATTCACAGGCAAAAGCGCATATGAATGATGTTACTGTGGCGGCAGAAACGGGGATATCTGAAAGAATTGCGCAAATCGACCAGCTGTCGGTGTCCATTTTGATCAATAATGGGGTTCAGGATACCCTGAAAGAGATCAATCGCCAGACAGCTCTGGATCCGGGAAATAAAATGTTTCAGAACGAAAAGAATACTATATCCCGGGAAATCAGAGGAAGTGTTTTCAATATTTCAGGTATTGTATCTGTAAAGATTTATTCTTTGGACGGGGTGGAGACCGTTATTGGCTCAGAAGGGAAAAAAATGGATTCTGACAGCATTACAAGGGAGCAGATATATGAAGCAAACGGAGGGGCTTTATGGGCTGTTGATCATGATAATGGAATGATTGGCTTATATCGTGCTATTTTGAGTGTGAATGACTTTCTTCCTATCGGGCATATGGTTATTGAATGTAAGAATTCCTATTTTAGCGAAAAACTGCAGTCGGTTCCCAATACATATAAAAATCGTTTTTATTTGCTGGATGAAGATATTTATATTATTGCATCCAGTGAGGGACAGACAATAGGGACTCTTTTTCCACTGGACAGAGAGATGATGAAATCCCGGAGATATTTGGAAGATCCCGGTACAAAAGAGACAAGCTATTTTACTTATCAATATCTGGATAATGGATGGGTCCTGGTTTCTGCAATTAATGTTGTGCAATTGTGGAAAAACATAGGTATGAGTCTTGCCAATGTAGTGATTATATTTGGGGCTTTGATCTTTATCTCCATATTTACTATGAAATATGCAGCAAGGGCTATAATGAAGCCAACTCAAAAACTTATGGATAGCATGAGGGCCTATCAGAAAGGGGATTTTGACTCTCGATTTGAAGTACAGAGCAGGGACGAGATCAGTCAGATCGGTATGGTTTATAATCAGCTCGCGGATAGAATTCAGAACCTGATCGAAAAAAATTACACGTTGGAGATCGCAAACAAGGAGGCGGAAATTGAATTTCTGAAGATGCAGATCAATCCTCATTTCCTGTATAATTGTCTGGATACGATAAGTTGGCTCGGATTTATAGCCGGAAATCGTGAAGTGACGGATCTGACGGTTGCGCTTGGAAAATTTTTGCGTGCAAGCATTAAAAGGGAAGATTATTATACTGTCAGGCAGGAGATGGAAGTGATAGATAACTATCTGTTTATCCAAAAGTACAGATTTGAGGATAAGATCGAAGTCAGACGCGATATTTCGGAAGATGTGCTTGATTTCTATATGCCAAGTTTTCTTATACAGCCGATTATAGAAAACAGTATTGTCCATGGTCTGGAAGATCAGGTGAAACATGGGATCTTATGGATCAGTATCTCTCGGCATGAAGAAAAATATCTTCTGTTTCATGTAAGAGATAATGGGAAGGGAATGAGCAGAGAAGAACTGGAACAGGTAATTGAAAACTATAAAGATAAGAATAAGAAAAACAGTATCGGGCTGAGCAATGTTTACCGCAGGTTAAATATACTTTATGGTTCTGAATGCCGGTTTCAGATAAACAGTTCTACAGAAGACGGAACAGAGGTTTCTTTCAGGATTCCTGTTATGAGAGCAAAGAGTAACGAAGCACAGAAATTATTATATTTGAGTGAGGTATCGAAATGAATGCAAAACAAACATTTATGTGGAATGAAATGACTATGGGAACGTGTTATTATCCGGAACACTGGGATAAGAAATTTTGGGAGGGTGATTTGGACCGTATGAAAGAGGCGGGGATCTCCGTCGTACGTATTGCGGAGTTTGCCTGGAGTAAAGTGGAGCCCGAGGAAGGCGTCTTTACGTTTGACTTTTTTGATGATTTTCTGAATCTGTGCAGTGACAAACAGATGAAAGTGATCTTCGGCACACCCACAGCAACACCTCCTGCATGGCTGACAGAGAAATATCCAGAAGTGTTAAATGCATCTAAGGACGGCGTCCTTTTTAGACATGGGGGGCGGAGACATTATAATTATAATTCGCCTGTTTATCAGAGGCTTTGTGCAAGGATCGTAGAAAGAGAAGCTTCCCATTACGGAAAACATCCGGCGATCGTGGGTTGGCAGATTGATAATGAAATAAACTGTGAAGTAAATGAATTTTATTCAGAGGCAGATTCTGCGGCCTTTCGCGAATATCTGAAAAAACAGTATGGTACTTTGGAAAAATTAAATGAGGCGTGGGGAACAAATTTCTGGAATCAGACTTATACAGATTGGAATCAGGTTTATGTACTTCGTCCGGTAGTCAACAAGAGTATCAATCCTCATCAGCATTTGGATTACATTCGTTTTATCTCAGAAAGCGCCTGTCATTTTTGCAAAATGCAGGCGGAGATCATTCGGAAATATATCAAACCCGGTGATTACATTACTACAAATGGTAAGTTCTGGAATCTGGATAATCATAGAATGGAAAAGGAGTCTCTGGATGTCTACTGCTACGATTCCTATCCTGATTTTGCGTTTGGACTGGATCGAGATCCGCTTGACAGTGAGGATCTAAATGACAGAAAATGGTCTCAAAATTTGGCGGAGGTCCGTTCTGTCTGTCCGCATTTTGGTATAATGGAACAGCAGTCGGGAGGAAATGGCTGGACAACCAGGATGGAAGCGCCAGCTCCCAGACCGGGACAGCTCACTTTATGGGCAATGCAGAGTGTCGCCCATGGAGCAGATTATATTTCTTTCTTCCGCTGGAGAACCTGTACGATTGGAACAGAGATCTACTGGCATGGAATTTTAGATTATGACAATCGTGTCAACCGTAAATATAAAGAGGTTCAGGATTTTTACAGAAAGTTGAAGACTCTGGATCCTCTGTGTGGTTCTGATTACAAAGCGGCATTTGCCGTTGTGAAGGATTATGATAATGAGTGGGATGCTTCTGTTGATGTATGGCACGGCAGAGTGGCGAGAGCCAGTGAACTTGGCATTTTTAAAGCTTCCCAACTTACTCATACACCTTATGATGTCGTGTATCTTCAGGAGAACAGTGAACTGTCTGATCTGATAAAATATCCTGTTTTATTTTATGCGCATCCGGTTATGATAAAAGAGGAACGGGTGGCACTATTGAAAGAATATGTAAAACAAGGTGGAATATTGGTGATCGGATGCCGTTCCGGGTATAAAGATATGAATGGCAGATGTGTGATGCTTCCTCAACCGGGATTATTGGCAGATCTGACAGGTACGGATATCCGTGATTTTACTTTTGTCAGTCCGAATGAAGATCCTATTTTTGCGGAATTTGGAGGAAAGAGGATTCCAATGCCTATATTTAATGATGTCATAACGCCATTGGAAGGAACAGAAGTTTTAGCAGTTTATGGAAACAGCTATTATTCAGGCAGCGCAGCATTGACCCGCCATGCTGTGGGAAAAGGCCAGGTTTTGCATTTTGGGGCAACATTTGACACAGAGAATACGGAAGCACTGTTTGATTTCTTAAATATAAAAGAGCCCTTCGGAGAATATATTCAGGCACCGGAGACAGCAGAGGTTATTATGCGTGAGAAAAATGGTGAGCAGTATCTTTTTGTGTTGAATTATCAGAAGGAGCCCATAGAATTCACACTGAATAAAAAAATGCTGTTTATGTATGAGCAGACGGAGGCAAAAGGACGTTGTGTGCTGCCGGCTTATGGAACCGGGGTGTATAAGGTACTGGAGCGATAGCTTCCTGAGGCCGGTTCCCTTTTTGCACAGCTGTTATAGAGTGTTAAGGATATTTTATCGCCTATAATAAAAAGTGACCAGATAGAAGAAATTACTTTTGTCTGGTCACTTTTTTTGACTGCTTTGATATCACATTGCGGCATCACAAATTCAAAAGATTACCACTCCGCGATAGAACCGTCCTCGTGCCTCCATACAGGATTCTTCCAGTTGTGATTCACTTTGGCTTCTTCCAGAACCAGCTCTTTGTTCACATCCACGCCGAGTCCGGGCAGCTTAGGCAGGTTTACATAACCGTCGATAAATTCGAAATCTTCCTTGTTGTTTACATAATCCAGAACGCTCTTGCCAACGTTGTAGTGGATTCCCATGCTCTGTTCCTGGATCACCGCGTTGTAGCAGGTTGCGTCCACGTTCAGGCAGCTTGCCAGCGCGATGGGTCCGAGAGGACAGTGGGGCGCTAACGCCACATCGTAGGCTTCCGCCATAGCGCCGATCTTCTTCACTTCGGTAAGGCCGCCGGCATGGCTTAGATCGGGCTGGATGATATCTACGCCGCCCGTCTGCAGAAGGCGTTTGAAATCGTATTTGCTGAAAAGGCGTTCGCCTGTAGCGATAGGGATATTGCAGGCTGCGGCGATCTCAGGGAAGTATTCCATGTTTTCACACAGTACGGGTTCCTCGATGAACATGGGATCAAATTCTTCCAGCTTCTTCGCAAGGATCTTTGCCATGGGTTTATGCACACGGCCGTGGAAATCGATGGCGATGCCGAAATACTTGCCGCAGGATTCACGGATCGCAGCCACACGCTCCAGCACAGCGTCCACTTTGTCGTAGGTGTCCACCATCTGCAGTTCCTCGGTGGCGTTCATCTTGATGGCTTTAAAGCCCGCATTTTTCTTCTCGAGGGCCGCCGCGCCCACATCGCTCGGGCGGTCTCCGCCGATCCAGCTGTACACTTTCATCTTGGTGTGGCAGGCGCCTCCCATCAGTTCGTACACAGGTACGCCGAGAGCCTTTCCCTTGATATCCCAGAGGGCCTGGTCGATGCCGGAGATCGCGCTCATCAGAACGCCGCCGCCCCTGTAGAAGCCCGCGCGGTACAGGGTGCTCCAGATGTCCTCGATCTTTGACGGATCCGCACCGATCAGATAATCCTTCATCTCCTGTACACAGGCGAGAACGGTGCTGCAGTGGCCTTCCAGGACTGGTTCGCCCCAGCCGGTGATGCCTTCGTCGGTGATGATCTCCACAAAACCCCAACGGGGGCGGACTGTGTAGGTGTTAACCTGGGTAATTTTCATAATAGACAACCTCCTTATAAATAGAATGGTTAAAAATGAAAAAAGTATTAAAAAAAGGATAAAAGTTGATAGACAAACAAAGACGAAAATGTCAATTTCAGGATAACATAAAAAAGGAAATCAACATGATATACTTTGTCTGAAAATAATAATTTAGAATAATTATATAACATTGTTGGACAAAAACAAGAGGACAAAATGCACAAAATAAGAGATGAAAATTGTGCATAACATAAAAAAATAACCTTCAAAGAAAAGAAAAAACAATTCTGATTGACAAATATGTGAATGGATGTTAGATTTATTTTATATTCAAATTGGTTAGACAACTTGTACAAAAATTGGTTGTCAACCGTAACCATTTTTTCGCGTGGCAGATTCCGCCCGGAAAATGCGGCGGAACGGTATGCGGAAAACATGGAATACATACAATACTAATTTTATAGGAGGAGGGATTTACTATGTTAGATTCCAGGTATGTGCCGCTGTTTGTCGGCGGCTTTCTCGCCTACATCTGTATTATGATCCTAGTAGGCGTGTTATCAACGAGGGGAAAAACCAATGGCTCTAACTTCCTGACAGGAGGTGCGAATCTGGGATTCTTCCTTATTTTCTGTACTGTGGGCGCGACAATGATCGGTACGGGTTCTTCCATGGGCGCTATCGCCAACGGCTATAACGGCGGCTGGGCAGGCGCTATCTATGGACTGGGTGCATGTACAGGTATTCTTTCCATGCTGATGTTCGTCAAGATCCGTGACAAGAATTTCCTGACCATGTCTGAGGAGGCGCAGTATTATTACGGCGGTAAAAAGATCATCCGTCAGACCATGGGCTTTATGATGTTCGTTGTTGAGATCATCTGGCTCGGGAATCATATGAACGGCGGTTCCAAGTATCTCGCTTACATCACAGGCCTTGACAACGTGATCTGTAAGGTTATCACAGTGCTGGCGTTCGCGGTTTACGTATTTATCGGCGGCTACCTTGCAGTGGTAGTGACAGACGCGGTTCAGTTCTGTGTTATCGTTGCAGGCTTCGCGCTGATCGCGATCAAGGCAATCCCTGCAGCGGGCGGCTATGCGAATATCGCAGCTACTTTTGAATCGGTCGGCAAACCCGGCGCTATGGGCTTCTACGGTCTGGCACAGTACGGCATCATGCCTGCCATCGCGTTGGTTCTTTCCACTTACATGGGCGTTATCGGTACACCGACGCACCGTACACGTATCTATACTTCTGCGAATGAAGGCACGGCGCGCAAGGCATTTTTGACATCCGGCATCATGCTGTTCTTCTGGAGCTTTGTGACAGCTATCATCGGTATGAGCGCGTTCACGATCGCGAACGGCCAGGGTGTGACACTGGAATCTGCAGACTATGCATTCTCCTTCATGGCAACTCACGTGCTCGGTCCTGTATTCGGTCTGGTACTGATGATCGCAGGCTTGTCCGCGACTATGTCCTCCGGTGACTCCGATGCCATCTCCGGCATCACGATCCTGCTGACTGACGTATATCCGAGCGTGACAGGCAAGACAATCAAAGAGGAAGATTATCCGAAGTACTCCAGGATCGCTCTGGTAGTTACGCTGGGTGTTGCTTTCCTGATCACACTGCTTGTGAACGACGTTATTACATATATCCAGAAGGTGGTAGGATCCCTCCTTCCCGGCCTTGCGATCTGTATGTTCATGGGCCGTTTCTGGAAACGTGCTACCTGGCAGGGCGGTATGGCAACTATCATTTCCGGTACAGGTTTCGGTATCCTTTATCTGCTGATCCCGGCGCTCAGCGGCTGGGTAGATTCCACACTCGGCGGCGCTGCTGTTCCGGCGACGATCATTTCCCTGATCTGCGGCGTAGTGGTAAGCCTTGTTACACCGGTTGACAATACACCGGATGAAGAACGTGTGAAAGCTGTGTTTGACGCACGTGCAGGTAAGTAATCTTTTTGAATAAAAGTAAATACCATATAAACGGGGGTGGAGGCTTTCTTCATCCCCGTTTTGCTGGTGGAAAGCGAGGAAAAAGCGATGGGCACAATATTGTTGAAAAACGGCATTGTCTATGACGGATTGGGGAATCCGGGCGTTGCCGGGGATGTGTTGATAAAAGAGGATAAGATTGAGAAAGTGGGTTCTCTGGAAGGCGTTTCGGCGGATCAGGTGATCGATGTGGAGGGCAAAGTGATCTGTCCCGGTTTTGTGGATATCCACAGACATTGTGACGCGAAGCCTTTGAATGACCCTGCTTTCGGAAGGCGTGAGCTGGCGCAGGGGATCACGACGACTGTGGCGGGAAACTGCGGCATTTCCCTGACACCCTGTCCCGAGGGGGATGTAGGCGCCAGAGAGATGTATGATTTTGACGAGGCGGTGATGGGACCGATGGAACTGGGGCTGCCGAAAAGCTACGGGGATTATCTGGAAGCCCTTGAAAAAGCGCCGCTGCCTGTCAACTTTGCTGCGATGATCGGCACGGGCGCCGTAAAGATCACGGTGAAGGGATTTGCGGACACGCCTTTTACGAAGGAAGAGCTGGACGCTGCCAGAGCGCTGATCGAGGATGCGATGAAGCGCGGGGCGCCGGGAGTGTCGCTGGGAATCATGTATCTGCCGGAGTGTTATTCCAGCACGGATGAGTTCGCTTATATCTTGGAGCCTGTGGGAAGGTACGGGCGTGTGATCGCCACCCATATCCGGGGCGAAGGCGACAGCATGGTGGAGAGCATAAAAGAAGTGCTCGAGATCGCAAAGAAAGCGGGCTGCGCGCTGGAGGTCAGCCATTTTAAGAGCTGCGGCGTGCACAACTGGAAAAAACAGATCCATGAGGCCATCGCGCTGATCGAGAAGGCGAGAGCGGAGGGGCAGGATGTGACCTGCGATTTCTATCCCTACGAGGGCGGCAGTACGGCGCTGACCACGATGCTTCCGCCGGTGTTTGTGGCGGGCGATATGACAAAGGCATTGGAGCGCCTCGGCACGCCGGAGGGCGTGGAGGAGTTCAGAGTGAGCAGCCGCAGACCCTATGACGACTGGGACAATTTCTGCGTGACTTTGGGATGGGAACGTATTATAATCAGTGGTGTGACAGAGGAAAAATTTAAACCCATGCTGGGCATGACGGTGACGGATGCCGCGGAGAAGTTCGGCTATGCGGATCCGGAAGCTCTGGCAGCGGATCTGATGCACGAGGAGAACGGCAAGACAGCTATCATCAATATGAGCATGTGTCAGGAGGATATCGACACGGTGGCGAAGCTTCCTTATTCTAATATCATCTCCGATGCGATCTATGCGGCGACAGATACGCCCCATCCGCGGATGTACGGCGCTTTCCCGAAAGTGATCCGGGAATATGTGGGAGAGCGGGGGCTCTACACGCTGGAGGAAGCGATCCACAAGATGACCGGGCTTCCGGCAGCACGGATGAAACTGACAGGCAGAGGCGTGCTGAAAGAGGGCAGTTTCGCGGATGTGCTGGTGTTTGATCCGAAACGCTTTACGGATCATGCGACATTCCAGGATCCGGCGCAGATGGCGACAGGGCTGGATTATATGTTTGTGAACGGCAAGCTGACGATTAGGCAGGATGAATGGGTGGAAGAGGCTCATAACGGGGTGCTGCTGCTGGCGGAGTAATCGGACGCCCGGAGACAGAAAAGATTTAAAATAAGACAAGAGGGAGAAAAAATCATGGCAGAAGCAAGAACAA
>ERZ808028.149-NODE-149-length-72112-cov-11.020601_pt1 | contig 72112 bp, 67 predicted proteins | sample MGYA00380184_ERZ808028 | MGnify/ENA primary metagenome ERZ808028 (study PRJEB31490, sample SAMN06133397) | mouse gut metagenome | isolation source: J8_1 | host: mice | place: China: Chengdu | collected 2015-05 ... | reverse complement strand
GCCGAACGCTATGATACAATGTTCTCCGAAGCTCTTGAAATCTATGATTTCTTAGAGATTCGTGAGGTTATTATACCATACTTTCAGATGTTTTGCAACCGAGAAACAAAACCGTAAGTCTGCAAACCTATTTCAGCTCTGCAATCGTCACGCCGTCCTCGCCCTCGCCGTATACGCCGAGACGGAAAGTGCGGATATTCGGATGCTTACGCAGATGTGTCTGCACAGCTTTGCGCAAAACGCCCGTGCCTTTTCCGTGCACAATCGTGACTTCATTTAAGCCCGAACGCACAGCGCTGTCTAAAAACATATCTAAATCCAGCAGTGCCTCTTCTGCGTTTTTACCGCGCAAATCCACCCGCATAGCCGAGGAAACAGGCGCACGGTCTCGGGAAACGGCTGTGCGGCGGGGCGCTGTGCTGTTTTGCGCTTTGCCTGACACCAAACGAAGATTCCCGAGTGCTGCTTTCATTTTCATAGCGCCCGCCTGCACTTCTACCTGCCCTTTTGCGTCAGGCAATGCGGTAACCGCCGCACGTGTGCCGAGCGTTGTGACCAATACGGTATCCCCGATTTTAAGCGCACGCGGCAATACATAATCGCCGTCCTCAAAGCTTTCAAATCGGTCTGCGGTCAAATCGTCAATTGCGTTCAAATGGGACTTCATGGCGGCTTTCGCTTTGCGCGCCATTTCCGCGGCGTTTTTCTCCTTTGCCTGCTCTTTTTTCAGACGTTCCACTTCCATAAGCAGGGAATTCGCCGCACGGCGGGCATTTTCCACCAAACGGTTTGCCTCCAGCCGCGCGCGCTCCGATTCCTTTTCGCTCTTTTTAACTGCCTCTTCGTATTTTCGTTCCGCCTTTGCACGGATTTCTTCAATTTCAGCTTGGAGCTCCAACGTCTTTGCTTTTTCCTGCTCCATTTCGGCGCGGGCAGTCTCCAAAGTATCGACCACATCCTCGAACCGTCGGTTTTCTGCGGCAACCTGCGACTGTGCCGCCGCAATGATTTCCGCACGAAGCCCCAACCGCTCCGAAATGGCAAAAGCATTGGAACGTCCGGGAATTCCAATCAGCAATTTATAAGTCGGACTGAGCGTTTCCACGGAGAATTCACAGGAAGCGTTTTCCACACGGTCGGTAGACAGTGCATATTCTTTCAGCTCGGAATAATGCGTTGTGGCGGCAAGCTTTGCCCCTTTACGGCGAAACGCCTCTAACACCGCTACGGCAAGCGCCGCGCCTTCCACGGGGTCGGTCCCCGCACCCAATTCGTCAATCAAAATCAGCGTGCGGTCGTCCGCCTCACGGTCAATCGAAACAATATTCGTCATGTGTGCCGAGAACGTGGACAGCGACTGTTCAATACTCTGCTCTTCCCCGATGTCCGCCAGCACCTTCCCGAATACCGATACACGGGAGTTGTCCGATGCGGGAATATACAATCCGCACGCCGCCATCAGCGTTAAAAGTCCCAGCGTTTTAATCGACACCGTTTTACCGCCCGTATTCGGACCTGTAATCACCAGTGAATCAAAATCCGTGCCCAAACGGATGTCAATCGGTACGGCGGTTTTCATATTTAAAAGCGGATGCCGCGCTTTTTTCAGCTCGATTTCGCCCATCGCGTTTAAAACGGGCTTGCTCGCTTTCATATTGTATGCCAAATTTGCTTTGGAAAATATCAGGTTTAATTCCGCCGCACTCGCATAGCTTATCCGAATACTGTCATAAAAACTGCCCGCTTCGGCGGAAAGCTCCGCAAGAATACGCTCAATTTCATCGCGTTCCTTGCTTTCCAGCACCTTAATTTCGTTGTTCGCCTCCACTACGGATGCGGGTTCAATAAACACGGTAGAACCGCTGCCCGAAGTGTCGTGCACCATGCCCGCCACCTCTGCGCGGTGTTCCGCCTTTACAGGCACAACAAAGCGCCCGTTTCTCTGCGTGACAATCGCTTCCTGCAAGCTGTTTTTATAGGTCGGCGAGCGTAAAAGCTTTTCCAGCTGCTCGCGGATTTTCGAATCCTGCACACGTTTTTTGCGGCGGATATTTTTCAGTTCCGCCGATGCGTTGTCGCTCATTTCTTCGTCGGAAATAATCGCCGTATTGATTTTATCCTCTAAATATTTGTTGGAACAAAGCGCCGAGAATAAATCGTCAACCGCTGTTTCCATGCCCGCGCTTTTCTCACGCCACGTAAGAATCCCGCGAATCACGCGCAAAGTCTGTGCCACATCCAAAAGTTCCCGCATGGAGAGCGTACCGCCCGACTGTGCGCGCCACAGGGCATTGTTGACATTCAAAAGTCCGCCGAATGACGGCGCGCCGAATTTGGCAATTAAAATATGTGCCGCTTCCGTTTGCGAAAGCAAGCGCTCCGCTTCGAAGAAATCCGTCGCGGGGGTAAGCGCGAGCGCCCGTTCGTGCGCCTCTTCACAGGCGGTCAGCGCCGCCAGACGTTCTAAAATTTTGGGAAGCTCCAACGCTTCGTAATGCTTGTTCATAATTCAAAATCCTCAGCCGAAAACACGGGCATTTCGGGACGGCGGCGCGGCTGCCGCTTTAAAATATCGTATTTGTATCTTCGGCATTTTCCGTCACGCTCGACCACGCCTTTTTTCTCACAAAGCACCGTTTCCCCGTCGGGGGACAGCCGCCCGTATCGGCAATATTCACATTTCGGTGCAATTTCCTGTTTGTCGCGCAACGCCGTTCACATCCTTAATTCTGTAGATATCTGTATATATTGTATTTTAACATACCTTGCGGCGCGGTTCAACCTCTAAAATCAGTAAAATGCTCATCAGCATCAGCGCAAGGAACGACGGTGCCGAAACAGAATACGCCGCAGGCACGACCGTGCCGTTCGCTGAAAACACGCTGATTTCACACGGGAATATCCGCAGCAGCAGTGCGCACAGAAAAAAGGACAGTACGGCGGCGGCAAGGCGCACAAGAAAAAACAAACCGTACCGTACGCCGCACCGTTTCAAATCGCGCAAAACCTGACAGTGTACGGAAAGTCCCGAAAACGCGAGCACAGATGCAAGAAACGGCAATGGCAATACACCCGCCGCCGTATGTACGCCTGAGGTGACTTCTAAAACACAGTTTATAAATACGGAAACCGCAGACGGCATCGGCAATGCGTTCAGGTATGCGCCGAGCGCGCCGAATAAAATCACCCAAGCGCAGATTTGCAGCATGGAATATACCGAATCCCGCACGGAATCTGACAGTGCGGCGGCAGGGCTGTGCAAAAGGACCGACTTTCCCCTTTCTGCGGACAGCTTTTCCTGCTTTCCCGAAAAACGGGACAGCACGCCGAGCAACACGGCGGCGAGACTGACGGATACATACAATAAAACGCCTGCGCGCGTACTGCCGAGCACCGCTGTTCCCACGGCGGAAATCACAAAGGCGGGGCCTGCATTCATACAAAACAGACACATGCGTTTTGCCTGGGGCACAGTCAGCTGTTCCGCTTCCAACAGCTGTGTAATCATGTTTATACCGACGGGAAAGCCGCCGATCAGCGACATGAAAATCACGCCCGCGCTCACACCGGGCAAACGAAACAAACGGACAGTCAGCGGCGATGCGGCAGAGGAAAGCGCCGACGACATCCCCGAACGCACCAAAAACCCTGAAACGACCATAAACGGAAACAGAGACGGTATTACGGTATTGCCGCAGACGCTTAAGGCTTCGCGTACACCGCGGGCGCAAAGCTCGGGTGCGGAAAACAGAATATAACAGACCGCGCCGCAAAAAAGCAGGGGCAGCCATTTAAAAAACCGCGGTTTTTGCATTTTACATCACACCCGCCTTAAGATTCGGTCATTAAACCATATGCAAATGCATAAATTTCTATGAGCGGAGGTGGAAAACAGTGCGAAAAAAGAAATCCGCAAAAGCGCGGTCAAGCACGGCGCGGCAGGCGCTGGATATTCCAGAAATGGTGCGCCGTGACGTGCCGCATATAGAAATGCAGGGCAACCGCGAAGTCATTGTGGACGGCTGCCGCGGTGTCTTGGAATATACGTCCGACCAAATCAAGATAAACGCGGGCGTGTGCGTCATCCGCTTCAGCGGCGGAGACTTGACGATTCGGGCATACTCGGAAAACCAAACCGAAATCAACGGTGAAATTCTGCAAATTGATTTTGAAAACTGAGCTTCGGAGATGATGCGCTTTTGCTGATTGTGAAACTGATTCGATTCTTTTTAGGCTATGTTGTGTTTACGGGTGCGGGCGGATTTCCCGAACGCTTTATCAATTTATGCGTCAAATACAGAATCCCGCTGTGGGATTTGAAAAATCACGGTGAAAGCTTTGAGGGCAAAACCACCATTCGGGGCTATAAGCGTATACGCCCCGCCGCCTTTCGCTCGGGAGTAAAACTGCAAATCCGCGAGAAACGCGGTCTCCCCTTTTTGACGGCGCAAAATAAAAAGCGTATGGGACTGTTGATTGGCTTTGCAGTTTGCGCGGCGCTCATCGGTATTTTATCAATGCATATTTGGACCGTAGAGGTGTCGGGCAACGTAAAAATCCCGACGGAAACCGTTTTGGAAGCCGCCGAACGGCTCGGTGTTACCGTCGGCGCACGCAGAAAATCCTTAGATGCTAAAGCGCTTGCCGACGAATTGCTGTATGAAATCGACGGGCTTTCTTTTGCCGCCGTCAATATTGACGCCTGCAAGGCGGTGATAGAGGTGCGCGAAAGCATCGCACAGCCTGCCATTTTAGATACGGAAACACCGTCCAACATAATCGCGGACGAAGCGGGCATACTGACAAAGATTGAAGTGTATTCGGGTACAGCCGCACTGCCTGTCGGCTCGGCGGTGCTGAAGGACGATTTGCTCATTTCGGGCGTTGTACAAAATTTAGACAATTCCGAAACCCTCAAAGGCGCGCAGGGCAATGTGTACGCACAGGTTGAGCGCAAAATGGAGTTTTCCTGCGAAAACCTTGCATTCTTCTCCTGCTCGGCAGTAAACGAACGGTATATTTTGGAATTTTTCGGATTGCACATACCGCTGGGGCGTTCTATGGATACAGAAAGCTACGCGGTAAGCCGATACCTTTCCGACGGCAAAACACAGTTACCCGTCGGCATTACGCGCGAACGCAGGGAGATTTTTGATACGGAAACAGCACTTGCAGCGCCTGCCGACCGCGCGCGCTTTACGGCAAAGCAATTTGCCGCCGCTTATAAAGCTGTTTGGAACGAGAGCGTGATTTTGGCGGAGCAAGTCACCTTTGATTTTGAGAATACAGAGCCGTTTATACACGGAACTGTCACTTGTGAAAAAGAAATCGGTATAAATCGGGAGATTTTTGTAGAAAAAATTAGTGACTAATCACAAAATCCATGATATAATATATTAAAATTACACAGAATTTTAAAGGAGAGGTTCTTTGTTTGAACAGATTATAAGCGTTGACCGTATGGAACACGCCGTCAGCCTGTTCGGAAGCTTTGATGAGAACATTCGCCAAATCGAGCAGGAATATCATGTACAGGTCGTCAGCCGCGGGTCGGATTTGAAAATCAGCGGCGAGGCAGACGCCGTTGCAAAAGCGACGCGTGCCATAAACGGACTGCTGACGCTCATTAACAAAGGCGAAACACTTTCGGAACAAAATGTGCGCTATGTGCTCTCGCTTGTGCGCGAGGGTGCGGAGGACAAGCTTTCGGGACTTTGCGGCGACTGCGTGTGCATCACCGCCAAAGGCAAACCCGTCAAGCCGAAAACACTCGGACAGAAAAAATATGTGGAAGCCATCCGCCAAAACACCATTACATTGGGTGCAGGTCCTGCGGGTACGGGTAAAACGTATCTTGCTGTCGCCATGGCGGTCACAGCGTTCCGCGCCAAAGAAATCAACCGCATCATTTTAACGCGTCCTGCGGTAGAAGCAGGTGAAAAGCTCGGCTTTTTACCCGGAGATTTACAGCAAAAGGTTGACCCGTATCTCCGCCCCTTGTACGACGCGCTGTTTGACATGCTTGGTGCAGAGGCGTTTGCGCGCTATCAGGAACGCGGCAGTATCGAAGTCGCGCCCCTCGCCTACATGCGCGGCAGAACCTTAGACGACAGCTTTATCATTTTGGACGAGGCGCAAAACACCACCAAAGAGCAAATGAAAATGTTTTTAACCAGACTCGGCTTCAACTCCAAAATGGTCGTCACAGGCGACATTACGCAAATTGATTTGCCCGACGGCAAAAAATCAGGGCTTTTGGAAGCCATGAAAATTCTCAAAAACATTCCCGATATCTCCGTGTGCCGATTCACCGAAAAAGACGTGGTACGGCACAAGCTGGTACAGGAAATTATTAAGGCATACGAAAAAAATGAGGAGGCCAAACGAAAATGACAGACAAAATTAAAGTAATTATTCAAAATTCCCAAAAAACGGTTAAAATTCCGACCGGCGTGCGCATGCTTGTCCGCCGTTGCTGCCATGCCGTTTTGGTGCAGGAAAAATTTGAAGGCTCTGCGGAAATCAGCGTCACCTTTGTAGACGACGCCGGAATTCAGGAATTAAATGCCAAACACCGCAATCTGGACAAACCCACCGACGTGCTTTCTTTCCCCTTGGGTGAGAACGGCGTATACGATGTAAATCCCGAAAGCGGCGCAAAAATGCTCGGCGATATCGTCATTTCCATGGAGCGTGCTGTGGCACAGGCAGAAGAATACGGGCATCCGTTACAGCGTGAAATTGCCTTTTTGACCGTACATTCCATGCTGCATCTGCTCGGCTACGACCACGTAGACGGCGGATTGGAAGCGGTACATATGCGCGAAAAAGAAGAAGCGGTGTTGACACAGCTCGGCTTAAAACGCAACGGCAGTTACTATTTTGACGGCGAATAAACCATGAAAAGTTTGTTAAAAAGTTTCGGCTATGCCTTTCGGGGCATTTGGTATGCGCTTTTATATGAGCGCAACATGCGGATTCACTTTGTCTGTATGATATATATGTACAGCTTTTTAGGTGTGTATGATTTCTTCGAGGTCAGCCGCACACAGTTTGCCGTGTTATTTTTGGCAAACGCGCTCGTTGTCGCGGCGGAGCTTGTAAACACGGCTGTGGAGCGCACAGTGGACCTTGCAAGCCGAGAGCGCACCGAAAAAGGAAAAGTCGCCAAAGATACCGCCGCAGGCGCGGTGCTTGTCTGCGCGATTTTTGCGGTTTGCGCGGGCATTTCCGTTCTCGGGCAAAAACAGGCGTTTCTCGCCATGTTCACTTACTATCGGGAAAATCCGCTGTTGCTGTTGATATTTGTACTTTCCGTTGCGCTTTCAACGGTATTCATTTTCAAAGGCTTCGGCAAATACAGTACACAGAACAACAGTTCAAAATAAGAAAGGGACTAACAAAACTGTATGAATACACCGAAAACAGCATTTATTGCGATTGTCGGCAAAGCAAACGTCGGTAAATCTTCGATTTTAAATCGGCTTTTGGGCAGTAAAATCGCCATTGTTTCCAACAAGCCGCAAACCACGCGCACACGCATTATGGGCGTGCTGACCACGGACGACAACATTCAGCTGGTATTTACGGACACGCCCGGCTTCCACCGCCCGCGCACCAAGCTCGGCGAGAAAATGGTGAAAGCGGTTTCCGACAGCATTTCGGGCGTAGACGCCTGTCTGTTTGTAACAGAGGCGGGTGAACAGGAATGCAATGCGGCGGAATTGGAATTGCTCGAAAAAATCCGCAAAGCAAAAATCCCCGCCCTGCTTGCCATCAACAAAATCGATACCGTGAAAAACAAAGAGGATTTAATGGCGCAGATTGCGTATCTGTCACGGCTTGCCGATTTTGAAGCGGTGATTCCCGTTTCCGCAATAGACGGCAACGGCATGGATATTTTGCTGTCCGAGCTAAAAAAACAAGCGTTTGACTGCGAGCATTTCTTTCCTGATGATACACTGACCGACCAGCCCGAACGCGTACTTGCGGGCGAGATTATCCGTGAAAAAATGCTTCGGCTTTTAGATAAGGAAATCCCGCACGGTGCGGCGGTTTCCATTGAGAAAATGCGTGAACGCGACGACAGCGATATTTTGGATATTGAAGCCACCATTTACTGTGAGCGCGAATCACACAAGGGCATCATTATCGGCAAGGGCGGTGCGATGCTCAAAAAGATTTCTACCTTAGCGCGGCACGATATGGAGCGTTTCTTTGACTGCAAAATCAATTTGAAATGTTGGGTTAAGGTCAAAGAGGGCTGGCGCAACCGCGAGGGACTCATTCACAATTTTGGATTAGATTAACAGGTATTTTGCCGCTTTCTTCGGGCTATCTTAAAGATAGGGCAAGCCAACACATTCGAACCCGATTTTCAGGGCTGGATTTCCGCTTCGGCTTTGTTAAAATCCTCGGCAATCCGACAGGATTGCCTGCGGTTTTGCCGCGCCCAAGCAAAAATCTCGCACCTGAAAATTCTGCGACCCAAGAATCGTATTGTAATGCGAGAGTCTACAGAAGCAAGCATAAAACACGATTTTTGGGCGGATTCGAATGCATTGACTCACCCTATAAAAGCCTTTGGGGAAGCGGTGTTTCTTTTGGATATAAATTATTGGGATGTTTTCACAAAAAGCGGCAGTATCGAAGACTATTTGGCATTTTGTGCACACCGTCCCGAACTGCAAAACGATACAGTCGAGGTAAAACCCTATGCACCTGAAAACACGGGGACTGATTCTCAAAGAACAGAATATCGGTGAGCGGGACAAGCTTGTTACCGTTTTAACAGAAGCACGCGGCACACTGCGTGCCTTTGTGCGCGGGGCAAAATCCGTAAAAAGCAAAAAGGCGGCGGCGACCTCAAAGTTTTGCTATGCGGAATTGACACTTACAAGAAATAAAGACAGCTACATAATCGACGAAGCAAGACCGATTGAGATGTTTTTTAAACTGCGTGACAGCTTAGACCGTTTGGCGCTTGCGGAATATTTATTGGAGCTGGGCTTTGCGTTTTCGCCCGAAGAGGAAAACGCAAAAGAAAATTTACGGATTATTTTAAATTCGCTGTACTTTCTGTGCAACGGCACTTACCCGCCGAAACAGCTGAAATCCGTGACCGAATTGCGTTTGCTCTCCCTTTCGGGGTACGCGCCGAATTTGGTCGCGTGTGACCGTTGCGGCTGTTTTGAAAGCGATACGATGTATTTTGATATGGAGCACGGTCTTTTATACTGTGACAACTGTGCCCCCGCCGCCGCACCGTTCGCGTTGCCGTTGGGGCTTGTCAGCGCGATGCGGCACATCATTTTTTCGGAAATGAAATCCCTTTATCAGTTTAAATTAGACCCCGCGCTTTTGGAGGAGCTTTCTTATATTACCGAGACCTATTTACTGCGCAAAGCAGAGCATCGGTTTAAGACCTTGGAATTTTATAATTCCGTGCAGGCGTTGAGATGATGCGGATTTTGCGGGCGAACACAGTTCGCCCCTACAGGTCTCTACAAATTTGTCATTCTGAGCGGAGCGAAGAATCTCATACAGAGCAAAGTAAATTGGATAGATACGTAGGGAATGCGCGCCCCTACGGGTTGCGGTTCGCCGTTTGGTGTGTGCAAACATTTGCTTTTGCTCGGACTACGCGCAATCGCCCCTACACAGATTGTGCGTCGCCGTTGGGGTTGTACGAAATCCAACGCCCCTACGATTGACTATCCGCCGTTATTTTGTGTAAAATATCTGACTTTACAAATCTTTATTCCCCCCTTGCGGGGATTTTTTACTTTTTACGCGAAATTATGATGTAACGACACGTCTCTTAACGTATGCAAAGGGATATTTGAAAGAATCTGTAAAAAAATACATTTTTTATGTCATATTCGGCATTTTGTACGACTACTAAACGAAAGGGAGGAGAATCCGTTGAACAGCGCTGTAAAACATCAGGCGGATGAAGCACTGAAAAAGGCTTACGAGCTGTGTTTCATGCCTTTAATCAAATATTGCAGAGTCCGAATGGGCGATGCCGCGGTGTCGGCGGATGATTGTGTACAGGAAGCATTTTTGGTGTATTACAACAAACTGCTTTCGGGAGAAGAATTCCAAAACCCGCGTGCATTCCTCTATCGTACAACCGACAATTTTTTGAAACAGGCAATCGAACAGTACACGCGGACGCGAAACCGCACCGTACCGTTGGAGGATGCAGAAAATCTTTCCGCAGACGTCCTGCCTTTCGATACTTCCGATTTGGATTATGACCGACTTGCCGCTGTACTGATTGGTTCGCTCACGCAAGAGGAGCAAACACTTTACAGGTGGAAATACATAGAACGAAGGCAGCTTTCCGAAATTGCCGAACTGCTCGGTATTTCACCTGCGGCGGCGGCCAAACGAACGTCCCGATTGCGAAGTCAGATAAAAGACAAATTAACCGATACCATTCAATCTCACAGAAAAGGAGGGATTTGAGTTGGAACAACTGTATGTAAACGAAGCCGTTTTACTGTCTGTTTTTCAGGACAGGCAAGCTTACCAAGAGCTTTCCGATTTTTTGAATGACGCAATAGACGCGGAATTCCGAAAAGGCGACGAAATGGACTGCGATTTTATTGACGCATGCACAGACGCATTGGAAATGCTCCAAAAAGAAAACGGCGTTTCACAGAACACCCTGACCGTTTTACTCTCACAGGAAAAATTCCTGAAAGCCATACAAAAACGGTCTTTGGGCAACACAGGCAAATACAAAAAACTCACCGCGGTTTGCGCCTGCGCCGCACTGCTCCTCGCAGCCGGCGGCATGTATTCCAAAACCGAAACGGGCGCATCCCTCACAAAGCAAATCGGCAACAAGCTTGCCGCCATATTCACCGTTGAGGGTACAACGGATTTGACTGAAGAAACAAATGTCTCGGTCTCTGACCCCCCCGTTACTTCGGCAGAAACTTCAACCGAAGCCGCTGAGCCCGAGTCAACCGAAGCGGTCACACAGCAAAAACCGTCCGCAAACAAAACACCGACTGAACAGCTGCCGAGCCGTATCTACGGCATTTTTCCCGACACACTCAAAACCGAATACAATGTCGGTGAACCGTTAGATATGCAGGGTGTGCGCGTCATGGCTGTTTGGGACGGCGGTCAGGAAACCGAAATTCCGCTTTCCGACTGCAACGTTACCACGGAACGCGGTTTCTCCCGCGACCAAGGCAGATACCATGTAACCGTATTTTACAAGGGGCTTTCCTTCAGCTACACGGTTACCGTAAATGCTGAAAAGGATACCAAAATCCTGAATTCCATTTACGGTACATTCGCTGACAGTTTCACCTTTACCGTAGAATCATTCGACAATTTGGATTTCAGCGGCATGACCGTCACCGCTGTGTATTCCGACGGCAGTGAGGAAGATATTCCGCTGAAGGCTTGCGAAATCACTGTAGAAAAGGATTTTATGGGTCTCGAAAACAAGGCGCTTGTAACCGTGACTTATGAAGACCGTGCATTCTCATTCATTCTGACCAAGGAGGCACAATAAAATGAAAAAGTCTAACCGTATTTGCAAATTTTTATCCGTTGCGTTGAGCGCAGTTCTACTGCTGGCGGTATTCCCGATTGCATCGTTTGCAGCAACGACACCCACCTACAATAATTTAGAATACAAGGTTACAAACGGCGAAGTGACAATTACGCGTTATGCAGGTACGGAAGCAGTGGATTCCGTTGTTGTGCCCGAGGAGATTAACGGCAATCCCGTAACAGCCATCGGCGACGGTGCGTTTGGTGGTGTTGCCAAAGTGAAAACCGTTATACTGCCGAAAAGCATCCAAAAAATCGGTATGATGGCATTTTTCGGTTCCACCGATATGCAAATCAATCTTGCAGACCTTGAAAGTCTGACATACATCGGCGCATATGCATTTGTCGATACAGGTCTTTCGGGCGCTTTGGTTGTTCCCGAATCTGTCACGGATATCGGCGCAGGCGCGTTCTCTATGACGAAAATCACCTCTTTGCACCTCGGTAAAAATGTGAAACCCGTCTCTGTGCAAACCGGCAAACCATGGAACGCCATTATGAAAACGATGCTTCCCTCTTTTGCCTCTGCATTTACAGACACCCTGCTAAAGCCGTATGCTTCCACCGAAAGCGAACGCAATATCGCCATGAACTGCATGAATCTGACTAAAATTACGGTAGATTCCAAAAATCCCTACCTGCGGTCCTACGGCGGCGTCTTATTCAGTAAAGATATGACGGAAATGTACTGCTATCCCAGCGGCAAGCAAATGCATACATACATTATTCCATTGACTGTACGCGATTTCTACAATGCCTTCGGCGGACTCCATTTGCCGCCCGCCTCCGTTAAAATATTTACCAGTACAATCGACCTAATGGACGATAACAACAACGGCATTATAAAGACGGGGACTGACTGGATTGACTTAGGCAGCAACAACCCGCTCAAAAGCGTTGTAATCCCTGCAGGCGTGAACTCCATTTACTATGCGGCATTCTACAACACAGGTCTTACAAGCATTTTTATTCCGAAGAATGTCGAAGTTATCGGCAAAAAAGCATTCTGGCACTGCCGTGCTCTCACCACAGTCGGCTTTGACCGCAATTCCGCTTATAAAGAACTTCCTGAGCAGTGCTTCAAAGAATGTGAATCCTTAAAAAGCGTGACCTTCGGTAAGGTCGATTATCTCGCCGCGCTTGCCTTCGGAAACTGCACGACCATTGAATCCATTGATTTGACCAATGTTCTCTCTTTGGACGCCACCGCATTTGACGACTGCACCAATCTTTCCGAAGTGGTTTACCGCGATACGGAAGCAAATTCTGCGGCACAGGCGCAAGGCTATGCGGCAAAGCGGTTCTTAGCAGACGCAGACGCATCCAGCGGGAAAGCTACGGTCTCCGCATCGGCATTTGCAAATAAAGAATCTTTAAAAACCGTTATGCTCGGCAGTTCTGTCGGCAAAATCGAGAATCTTGCTTTTGCAAACTGTGCGAATCTCACAACTGCCTATATTTCGGCGGACATTGCAGAAGAAAATATCAGCGACACCGCGTTTAAAGGCTGTACGGGTCTCACCGTCGTTGTCCCGACCGAGGACTGCGGCGCTTACAGATACGCTGTGAAGAACAACATTCCCGTAACCACCATGGTGATTTCCCCGATTGCAAATCAGTCTTATACGGGCGAAGCGGTAGAACCCGAGTTCACTGTAAAAGCAAGCGGCAAAACACTTACCCGCGATGTGGACTACGAAGTATTCTACAAGGATAATGTAGAAGCAGGCACCGCGAGCATCACCGTGCTCGGCAAGGGCAATTACAGTATCTTTGCCGCGCTTGCAAAATTCGCTATCCTGCGCCGCGACCTTTCCGAAGTGCAAATCAGCAACATTCTGCCGCAGCCAGCAAACAAAAACGGTGTTGAACCTGAATTGGCACTCAGCTGTGGCAACTACATTCTGCAGAAAGATGTAGATTACACCATAGCATACGAGAATAATACGGCACCCGGTACAGCCTCTGTGACCATTACGGGTATCGGCAACTTCAAAGGCAGTCAGGTACTTCAGTTCACCATTACAGACAGCCCCGAGACTGTAGAAGTCACGCTTCCGGGCGATGTGGACGGCGACGGCCAAATTGCCTTAACGGACTACGCATTTATTAAAACGCTCGCTATCGGCGCTTATGAAATAGATGACCCTTACATCTTAGCAGCTGCTGATATAAACGGAGACGGCGCGGTAGACGTATTTGACATCGCCGAGTTGGACTTGAAACTCAACGGACTGGTATAACAAACGATTTTGACTTTTTCATGAAGTTGTATTTATGACGCTACTCCTCTAAGCGGCACACTCGGCAGACTGAACATCTGCCGGGTGTGTTACTTTTGTGCAAATCTAAAAAGAATGCAAATACACATAAAAATCCAAAAAAAATTCTTGACAAACAGAAAAGAATATTGTATTATATTTAGGCACTCCAAAAGTGTACAGTATATCGCGGGGTAGAGCAGTTGGTAGCTCGTCGGGCTCATAACCCGGAGGTCGTGTGGTTCAAGTCCCACCCCCGCAACCATTTAAAAGCCTTGAAACAGCGTCGTTTCAAGGCTTTTTCTTTGTGAATTTTCTGCAAATCCTCCAATTTGGTCTTGGTTTGGTCTTTTCAATAAAGACGTTCTAATTTGTTTTTATTGAAAAATTCTGAAAGCCCTCCGTTTATCTTCTTTACAAAACATCCGCAGCTACATGGTCGCTTTTTATAAAATAGTCGAATAGGCGGAACGCATACGGACACAATAACCCTGAGGTGATTATATGGCAAAACAAGGTATGAAGCGTCCGTCACGCACACATGTTAAGCCTAAAAACGACGAGGCGGCGGTGCCTGAAATTCAGGGTAAAGCGAAACACAAAAAGGTGCGTGCAAACGCCGTTATCGCAGGCACACACGCACCAAATCAAAAAGTATATCATACGAACCCACCGCTTGCCGCGCACAAAGCAGAAGTGCCTGTGCCGGACATATATCCTGTATTGGATACAGACCTTGCAAAAGACAATCTGGAAAACGATATTTCTGCCGCAGATTTGCAGGATTTGCGGTGACAGTTGCCGAGCGGGATTGCAAAGTCCTGTCATTCTGCGCCGTCAGGCGAAGTTTTTTAAAACAATAAACCTCTTTCCGCTCCCTCTCCGAGGGTGATTCCCCGCAGTGCGTGGAAATGTCCGCAAAAGCGGACAAGGGGGACGCGCCGCCGTCAGCGGCAGTCATACCGTAAGGTATGACTGAGGGAGGTTGCTTCCATCGCACACGGTAAATTTGATTCGCGCGTAGGGACGGACATCCTTGTCCGTCCGCGGGGTTTTATCAGTTTTCACGGGCGATTCGTGAATCGTCCCTACATAGTTTGTATATTTTTCTCACTCTGCACGCATGGAATACACACAGCCGCAGTAATCCTGCCGATACAAATCATAGGCTTTCGACAGGCGGATTGACTCTTTATACCCCTCTTTTTTCTTGAAATCCGACGGTAGAAAACGAACGCCGTATTCCGCGCCCAAAGCAAGACCGATTTCATTTAAAACCGCCGCATTTTTATGCGGACTGACGGAGAGGGTCGTGGTGAAATAGTCAAAGCCGTGTGCTTTTGCCTGTTTTGCGGTTTCCGACAGCCGCAGACGAAAACACTCTGTACACCGCGCACCGCCTTCGGGTTCATCTTCTAAGCCCTGCACAGCCGCAAAAAAATCTGCGGGTATATACGGTGCATCCAATACTTTTATATCGTTTCCGTATGCCGCGCCCGCAAGCAGTTTCGGCAGCTGAGCCAGCCGTTTTTCATACTCCGCCTGCGGATAGATATTCGGATTGTAAAAATAGAGCGTCACATCGAAAAACGGCGTCAGAACCGCCAAGACGGAGCTGGAACACGGCGCACAGCAGCATTGCAGCAACAGACGCGGACGCGTCTCTGACGGCAGAGCTTTCATTTCTTCTTCCATTTTTCGCTGATAATTGATTTTCATAACTTCCCCTTTTTTCTGAAACAGACTACTTTCATAGTACCTGCCGCGCGAAGAAAAGTCAAGCCCGATATTTCACGCATGAAAAAAAGAGACTTTTCCTGCACTTTGCGGTTGAAATATTTGGAAAAGCGTGCTATACTTTAAATAATCAGCGATAATGCGGTGCGGTGCGCCCTTTTGTCGCTCCTAAGAATGTGAAAAATTTGGAGGTAGATGTATGAAAGTATTTATGATCGGCGGTACGGGTCTGCTCGGCTGTGAAGCTGCCCGCATCCTCATCGAAAAAGGGCACGAGGTCAAGAGCGTTGCGCTTCCGCCCCTGCCCGAAGGCGCTCCGATTCCGAAAGAAATGGAGCTTATTTTCAAAAACATCAACGACATGACCGACGACGAAATTCTCGGCATGCTTGATGGCTGCGACTGCTTTGTATTCGCGGCAGGCGTTGACGAGCGCGTAGAATTCCCCGCTCCCGTCTATGATATGTATTACAAATTCAACATTGCGCCGTTGGAGAGAATTCTTCCTCTCTGCAAAAAAGCAGGCTTAAAGCGCGCAGTCGTACTCGGCTCTTATTTCAGCTGGCTTGCAAAAGAGCGTCCTGACATGCCGATTTGCGAAAAGAACCCCTACATCAAGAGCAGAATCGACCAGGAAAAGGTCTGCGAAAAATATGCGGACGATACCTTCGATGTTTCCGTTTTGGAGCTTCCCTACATCTTCGGCACACAGCCCGGCAGACGTCCTGTTTGGGTCATCCTGATTGAGCAGATTGCATTCATGGACAAATGGCCTTTCACCATGTATCCGAAGGGCGGCACCACCATGCTTACCGTCCGTCAGGTCGGTCAGGCTATCGCGGGCGCGGTTGAAAAGGAAGTCGGCGGCTTCAGAGCGTTCAAGATTGGTATGTACAACCTCACTTGGAACGAATTCCTGGCTATCGTATATGAAGCACGTGGCATGAAGGGCAGAAAGATTCTCGGCGTTGCACCCTGGATGATGAAAATGGGCATGGGCAAAGTCGTAAAAGACTATGCTGCACGTGGCATTGACAGCGGTATGGACCCGCTGTATCTCCCCTACATCATGGATGTAAACATCTTCACAGAGCAGAAGGACTGCTTGGAGCTCGGCGTTACCGAGGACGACATCAAAGCGGCTATCTTTGATTCTATCAAGGTCAGCGAAGACGCTTACAACGGCAAAGTTAAGCTTCTCGAAATGAAAGGCGAATAAGCCGTACATAAAGTATAAAACAAAGAACCGAGCGTATGGATTTTATGTCCGTACGCTCGGTTTTTCTGTATATGCTAAATTATTTCTGTTCTGCGCTGTCTGCATTTATATAGCATCCGTCAACGATTTCTCGAAATCCCCCACCGAAGTACCAGCCTCGCGACTCTATATACGCAATAAAATCATCGATAAACGCATCGGCGGACATCTCCGAAGGAATTTCCACGCAACCTTGAATTTCTATTTCTTTGCACATAGAGATTTTACCTCCGCACCACTTCAAATCCTGTTTTCACTCGCCAACCGCAATGTATAGAAAAATTGCAACCACTCCGGTTGCTCTGCGATTTTTTCCTTCAATAAGGCAAGCGTTCTTTTTCCGACTCTTCTGTCTAAAACGGCAAACATTCGGACAACGGAATTTTCCGAATTGACGGCATCCTGAATATTCAAAGAACGGTATTCCGCCAGTGCTTCCGCAAACTGCATATCATCAAACTGCTGATGCGCTTGCGCATTTTCCCTTTGCTTCCAAAAATTCTCCCACATCTCGGCAGACTTATCCGAAGCCAAATACAACTGACTCGCCGCATAATCCATCGAAAAGATTTTACGGGATTGCCCATCCACAAACACTTCGAAATGCCCCGCTTTATCCATATTCGGGTATGTAGTTAAGTGATAACGCACCCTGCCCCGCAGTGCCTCACACAGCATCTCTTCTTCCAAATACATTCGCATTCCGCTCCACGAACCTAAAATCGGCATATGCACACCGCCTTTCCGATGCATACGAACACAGAAACCGTGCATATGCAACAGCATATTGCGCTTACACTTTATTCATAAAATATTTCTGAATTCTCAAAATAAAAATCGGAATGAGCAGAACCCATTCCGACGTGGTGGAGATGGCGGTAATCGAAACCGCGTCCGAAAACACATTCCCGCAAATTTCTACGAGCGTAGCCGTTTCTTTAAAATTCCCGTTTCGAAACGCCGCACGGCAGGCTTTTCGTTTCGGTAGCCCTGTTTTGTGTGACGGGTTACAAGGCAGTGTGCCCGTGCACATTTACCGCTGATGACGCTCCGTACTCAGCCGCGGTACTCTGAGGGGAACGCTCGCCGCTAATTAAGCAGCAAGAAGTACTTTTTGATCTTTGTCGTTTATTTTCATAAACTGTGGCTGTTTAAAGCGGTACCACACCGCTGCTCGCTTATCACGGTTCAATATCCCCGTCGAAATCCTTTCATCCCCGTATTTCGTAATAGTATTGTATCACAAAAAATAAAATATGCAATATGAAAATTATGCCTGAAACGAACCGATTTCAATTAAGTTCCCCTCGGGGTCGGCGATGTAACAGGTACGCTGTCCCCACGGCTCGGTGGTCGGTGCTAAAATCGGCATTGCGCCTTTGGCGGTCACTTCCCAGAACGCTTTATCCACCGCGTCAAAATTCTCAACGGAAAGCGCGATTTCAAAATGCCCGTTTACAGGCTTTGCATAATGAAATTTGTGATTGGTCATCGATTCAAAATCCGTTCGGCGATACAGCAAAAACAGCGTACCGTCTTTTTCGAGATAAACATTGGACGCATCCTCTGCTTCACGGATGGAAAATCCCAATACATCACGGTAAAATTGCACCATTGTCGGCATATCTTCTACAAAGATGCCAAAGCCGTCTAACTTCATAAAATCCCCTCTTACGCTTCTGCTCGCGGCATTTCTTTTACCTGCCCGCTTGCCAAAACCAACGCATAGACAAAGGGAAATACAGCCGACAGCAATTGATGAAGCTTTTGCCAGATTTGGTAAGATGTCGGCGGTGCAAGCAAAGAGAAGAAGGATAGAAGTGCAGTCGGGTCAGACTCCGAGAACAGGTCGTGCGGAATCCATAAATTCAGCAAAAAGCACAGAACAATATATGCCGCAACAACGCCGATGGCACGCCGCTTCGCGCATTTTGAGACGGGATACAAACGGACAAACGGAAGCCCCGCCAAAATCGGCGGAATGCACACTGTCAGCACATCGGACAGCGATTCCGTCAGTGTGTAAATCGGCTTGCTTTCAAAAATCGCCGAAGCATAAAGCACTTTCGCCGCAGATTCGATGCTGAAATTGAACAGTACGTATACAAAAATAAAAATACCGAGCGCGCCGACACTTCGAAGTAACAGCTTTTTTCGGGGAAGCCTGCCGCAGAGCACCGCAAGCCATCCGACGATAAAATAGAAGCCCGCGAACAGGCACGGTGTAAGATACGTGATGCGCAACAAGGCATAAGGCAGATACTGCCAGCCGAACATCTGCACAAGCAAAACAAGGCAGAGCAACAGTCCGGCTATTAAAAATCGATTTTTATGAAGATTTTGTTTTTCCATAAGCAACCTCTTTGCGAAAAACGACATTCTGCCGCAAGAAATTCTTCGCCTGACGGCTCAGAATAACAAATTTTTGCAATTCTGTAGGGGCAATTCACGAATCGCCCGCGGACGGACGGGACGTCCGTCCCTACGCGTGAACCCAGTCACTTTGCGCCATGGGAGATTCTTCGCTTCGCTCAGAATGACAAGGGAATATTTTATACATCCAATTCTGATAAAATCTCGCGCGCGGTGCGCAACTGCTTTGCGGAAACATTCCCTTTGACGGCGAAAACAAGATTGTCTGTTGTGAAAATCTCGGCGGCGAGTTGCGCGATTCTTTGCGGTGAAACGGAATCATATACCTTTACAGATTTCTCCAAAGTATAGGGAACCTGTAAAATTTTAGATTCATAGGCAAGCGACCAATTCAAACCGGATACATTATCCAGCAACAGCTCTGCCCCGAGTATATACGGCATTCTTGCACATTCCAAATCAAAATTGCCGCGCTTGACTTCCTTGAAAATTGCAACGACTTCACGCAGAAGTTGCAGGAAATCCTTTTCATCATAATCCAAACGCACACGGAGATTGCCGATATTGCGATACTCTTCCATAACGGAATCATGACCGTAAATCAAGCCCGTTTCTTCGGAAAGGCGCTGATAGAATTTGCAAAAATCGCCTGAAAATAAGACGCTGTAGAGCAAATCTCGCTCTGCCTTTGTCGTTTGTGCGCAATCAACGTCAAAGCAAAGCTTCATATAGGAATACTCTGCTTTACGCGTTAAAACCGTGCAGTTTCTATGCTGAAAGTTCTGCGGAATCGGTGCAAGATTGTCGCGGAACGGGAAATCCTTGGAAAAATTTTGTCTTTCCAATATACTGCCGATTTTATTCGGTAAATCATCGGGCACATTGCCCGTCAGATACACAAACAGATTGTGTGCGGAAAAAATTTCCTGCCGTGCTTCTTCCAACTGCTGTTTATGGATTTTCGCAACAGAACTGAATGTGCCGGGCGTGGGTTTAGATAGCTGTGTCCCCGCCCAAACCGCATTTTGCGTGAGTTGGCGCAAATCTGCACCAAGCTCCCTTTCATCGCGGATTTCGGCGCGGATTCTGCCACGTTCTATCGAAATTTCTTTTGCATCTAATACAAGCGGCGAAAAGAATTTTTCAAAAAATTCCAGCACAAAATCCGTTTTACAGGTTGGAAAACGAATTTGAAAAATCATCATTTCATTGTATGTCGTCGCATTAAAATCCACATAATTTCGATCTAATAAGCGGTAAAACTCGCCGCCGTACAGTTTGTTGAGATTGCGAAAGAGAACATGCTCAAAAAAATGTGCAAGTCCGTTGTAATCCTTTGGCTCATACATCGAGCCGTAGCGTAAATACAGCCACAGGCACGTTTGGTGCATATGCGGGTTAGGAAATGAAAATATATCTACGCCGTTTCGGGTCGTAATTTGTTTTTCCATAAGAATCCTCTGTGAGAACAAGCGAAAACGGTTTTTTGTATTTTACCGCATCCGTTCTTTCATTTCGCGTTCGATATGGCGGGCGGCTTCTTTTTTGGCGGCAACATCGCGTTTATCATAGAGCTTTTTGCCTTTGCAAAGTCCGACCTGCACCTTTGCTCTGCCCTTTTTGAAATAAACGGACAGCGGAATCAGCGTCAGCCCCTGCTGTTTGGTTGTGCCGAGCAAACGCATAATCTCTTTTTTATGCATCAAAAGCTTGCGCACTCGTAAAGGGTCGCGGTTAAAAATATTGCCGTGGTCGTAGGGGCTGATGTGCATTCCGTTGACGAAGATTTCGCCGTCCACTATACTGCACCATGCGTCCTTCAGGTTGCATTTGCCCTGTCGCAGAGATTTCACCTCTGTACCGTGCAGTTCAATACCCGCTTCGTAAGACTCCAGCACGAAGTAGTCGTGCAGAGCTTTTTTGTTTTGTGCAATTGTAGTGTTTTGTGTTTTCTCTGCCATCGTTTTTCTCCGTGTATATATTGCGTGTGTGGGTGAATGAGAGATTATAGAGGTGAACTGCGCAGAAGTCCTACGCCGCGTGCGGGCGATTCGTGAATCGCCCCTACGGGGATTGTGCATCACCGTAAATTGTTACGAAACCGTAGGGACAGCCCTCGCGGCTGTCCGTTTTCAGTCGTCCGTCCCTACGCCTTCCCCAATTAGTCTGTTCTGTTTGAGATTCTTGTGCTTCTCAGAATGACAAATTCTAAAGTGTAACTCCCTCAGTCACGCCTACGGCGTGCCAGCTCTCTCGGAGAGGGAGCTGTAATAGGATTTGCAAATTATAATAAGCTTCTGCCTGCGAGGGCTCTGGTCAAGGTTACTTCATCGGCATATTCCAAATCTGCGCCGACAGGAACGCCGTACGCAAGGCGCGTGACCTTAATACCCATAGGCTTTAACAGTCTGCCGATATACATGGCGGTCGCTTCACCCTCGACGGTCGGATTCGTCGCCATAATGACTTCGTTGACGGTATCGTCTTGCAAACGCGCCAACAGTTCTTTTACCGTTAAATCGTCGGGACCGACGGAATTCATCGGGGAAATCGCGCCGTGCAGGACGTGGTACATCCCTTTGTATTCATGCGTGCGCTCAAAGGCAATCACATCGCGCGGATTCTCCACCACACAGATGGTGCTTTTGTCGCGCGCGGGACTTTGGCAAATCGGGCAAACGGCATCCTCTGTCAGATTGCGACACACCGCGCACTGATGAATCTTTTCGTGCGCGTCGACAATCGCGCCTGCGAATCTGCGCGCTTCCTCGTCCGTAAGTCCCAAAACGTAAAACGCCATGCGCTCCGCCGACTTGGTGCCGACAGAGGGCATTTTGCGGAATTCGTCAATCAGCGTTTCTAAAATCGGGATGGTATATGCCATTAAAACAACCCGCCCATACCGGGCATGCCCTGCAAGCCGCCTGTGATTTTGCCCATTTCGCGTTCTGCGGTTTCATCTGCCTTGCGCATCGCTTCATTGAGCGCCGCCAAAAGCAAATCCTCCAGCATATCGGGTTCTTCGGGATCCATCACCTCGGGCTTAATATGAATCGCCTTAATTTCATGCGATCCGTTTACGGTGACATCTACCGCGCCGCCGCCCGCTGTTGCGGAATACTCCGCCACCGCAAGCTCGGCCTGCGCCGCTTCCATATTCGCCTGCATTTCCTGCAATTTTTTCATCATATTGCCGCCTGTCGGGCCTTGGTTGGGGATTCTTGCTTTCATTTTTCTATCTCCTCTTTATGTGTAATTATTCATTCGAATTTTGACGGGGCGCCGAGTTACGGCTTCGCCATTACCCTTTTGTCTGCTTCGCAGACATTTCCCCTAAAAGGGGAATCCACGTCGTCCCCTACGAGGTTGATGTGAAGCCGTTGGTTTTGCGGACAATCCAACCTTGCTCGGGCGGGCGTGGAAACCCGCCCCTACGGTTTGTGCATCTTCGTTGGATTTTTCGGGCGAACACAGTTCGCCCCTACGGTTGCACCATATGCGCCAATATCTTTTCTATTGGTCAATCACATTGACGCCGAGCGTGCGTGCACGGTTCAGCAAATCGGCAAGGGGGTCTTTCTTTTCGGGTGCTTTTTGCGGTGCGGCGGACGAAGCCGCTGTATTGAATATGCCAAGCTTGTATTTTACACCCGTGACATCGTAAACCGCACGGGCAATACAGTTGGCATGCGAACCCGTCTGCAGAAACTGCCCCAACAGCGGATTTTCCGTTTTGATTAACAAAAACTCGCCGCGAATCACTGCAGTGGAATTTGCCATATGCGGTACAAGTGGACGGTCAATGGATGCCAAACGCTCCAATGCTTCGCCCCATTTTGTGAATTCGGTTTCCGTCGGTGCGGCAAAAGCATTCGGTTGCGGCGCGATAGGTGTTCTTGGATTCTCCGTCCCCGTCTCTGCCGCTTGTTCCGCCGTGCGAGCAGGTTCTTCTGTTTTTTTCGACTCTATTGCTTTTTCCGCTGTCGGATTTTGCATCGGTTTCGGCACGTTTTCTGTAAAGCTGTCCCGCCTTACGGTTGGCGCAGGCGCTTGAAACGCGCCTGTCTCCAATCGGCGTTCCAGCTCCGAAATACGGGCAAGAAGCGTATCGGTATCCGTATCCAAACGCTCGTCCGCCATACGCAACAAAGCCATCTCTACCGCGGTTCTGCGGTGTGCACCATTCTTCAGGCGCGCCGCTGTATCCTGCAAAATATCCATGGCGGAAAGAATGCGTGCAAGTGTAAAGCTCTCAGACTGTACACGTATTTTTTCAAGCTCCGCTTGTGGACAGATAATCAAATCTTTATAATTCGACACACTGCGTGCAATCATCATCGCGCGGAAGTGTGAAATCAGGTCCGCAACCAAACGTTCCATATTGCAGGCATTGTTGTAAAGGTCGTTTAAAACGGTCAGCGTTTTTTCGCTGTCACGTGCGGCAACGGATTCCGCAAGCGAGAATAAATGCTCGCGCCCCGCGAGCCCTGCGGCATCGCTGACCACGGTTTCGGTAATCGCCTCGCCGTATGCCGCACAGCGGTCTAAAAGCGACAGCGCATCACGCATGGCACCGTCCGAAACACGGGCAATCAGCATCGCACCGTCATCCGTCAGGGAAATATTTTCCTGCGCCGCGACATATTTGAGTCTGCCGGCAATGTCCTGCGGCTCAATACGCTTAAAGTCAAATCGCTGACAGCGCGAAAGAATCGTCGAAGGCAGCTTATGCACCTCGGTGGTTGCCAATATAAATTTGACATGTTCGGGCGGCTCTTCCAAAGTCTTTAAAAGCGCATTAAACGCGCCCGTGGAGAGCATATGCACCTCATCAATGATATACACGCGGTATTTCGCGTGGGTAGGCGTATAGTTTGCTTCCTCCCGCAAATCGCGGATGTTATCGACGCCGTTGTTGGACGCGGCGTCAATTTCAATCACGTCTAAAATCGAGCCGCTGTCAATCCCGCGGCAAGTGTCGCAGGCATTGCAGGGATTGCCATCCACAGGGTGCTCACAGTTGACCGCCTTCGCAAGAATTTTGGCACAGGAGGTTTTGCCCGTACCGCGCGAACCCGTAAACAAATACGCGTGCGAAAGCCGACCGCTTTGCACCGCCCCTGTCAGTGACGCGGTAACATGCGGCTGCCCCACAACATCCGCAAACGTCTGCGGACGCCATTTGCGGTAAAGCACCTGATACATCGGGAATCCTCCTTTTACAAAATCCATTAATATCCGAATACAAAAAAATACCTTAACTCGGTCATGCACCGTGCAGGTGAGCTGCGGCGCACAGGCTGACCGCTTAATGCTGCTCGGTTCCCCGCCTGACATGGTTCACGGAGCGCTGTCGCACAGGACCCACACGGCACACGACCCAATTAAGGTAGAATTATTATACTATGAAAAATCTCGGATTGCAAGAGAAAAATCGTTTATTTTTTGTTGTTATTTTGTGCATAATTTGCTATAATATATACATTATTATTGCACAACGCACAAAACCATGTAAGAATCTGCCCTGTTCCAAATCCCTTCCCTGCTCGGAGGACTTTTTATGTTTAACATCATTCCGCAGCCGAACGAAATTATCATCACAGGCGGCAAGACGTATTTCGAGCTGTCTGAGGATACCACCATTACTAAAGTGCCTTATATTGATGAATTTCGGGATTTTGTCAAAAAGCAGTTTGATATTCGCCTGCACCGCGATTCCGAATCCACTGAAAATTCCATCATTTTGATACATACAGAGGAGATCTCCGATGAGGAAGCTTACCGATTGGTCTCGCGCGATGGTTGCATTTATATTTACGGCAAAGCGGACAACGGCATTTTTTACGGTCTGCAAACCTTAAAACAGCTGTTGCTGCAGGGCAACGGCAAAATTCCCGATATGTTTATTGAGGACAAACCGCGCTATAAATACCGCGGCTTCATGCTGGATTCGGGGCGGTATTTTCAGTCCGTCAAGGAAATTAAACGTTACATTGATTTGCTTGCGCTCCATAAAATCAACGTCTTTCACTGGCATTTGACCGAAGACCAAGGTTGGCGCGTGGAAATCAAAAAATATCCGCGCTTAACCGAAAAAGGCTCGAAACGCAGTCACACCAATTTCGGTGTAAAGCCCGAAAGCGGCTTCTATACGCAGGATGACATCCGCGAGATTGTGGACTACTGCCACCGCCGCTTTATAAAGGTTGTGCCCGAATTTGATATTCCGGGACATATGGTCGCGGCAATTGCCTGTTACCCTGAGCTTGCCTGTTTCCCGCGAAAATTGGAGGTCGCCACGCACTGGGGTGTAAAGCATGATATTCTTTGTGCCGGAAAAGACAGTACATATAAATTTGTTTTTGATATTATCGATGAATTATGCGAACTGTTCCCCGATGAATTCTTTCATCTCGGCGGCGATGAGGCAGTTAAAATGCGTTGGAAAATCTGCCCGCACTGCCAAGCTAAAATGCGGACGGAAAATATTCCGAGCGAAGAACAGCTACAGCATTACTTCATGAGCCGCGTTGCCGCATATATAAAAGAAAAAGGCAAAATTCCGATGATGTGGAATTACGACGGTGTGGAAAGCACAGAATTTTTGGACCGAGACATTGTTTGGCAGATCTGCGGTGTCAATAAGCAAAACGATATAGTGAAGCGTGAACTGCAAAGCGGCAGAAAAATGTTCAACTCTTCGGCGTATCCGTATTATTTGGATTTCCCGTACGCATGGGCGAATCTCAAGTTCGCCTACGAGTTTGAACCCGATATGGGAGAAAACATGTTCGGTGTGGAAGCGCCTTTATGGACAGAATACGTGCCGACACAAAATAAAGCGGACTACTGCACCTTTCCGCGTCTCGGCGCGATTGCGGAATCCGCATGGTCCGCCCCCGAAGACAAAAGCTATGCCCGCTTCCACGAAGGGCTTCCCGAGTATTTCGATTTGTTAAATGCATATGACGTGCGCTATGCCACCATGAAACAGGCAATGCCTTCTTGGGGTCGCGGAAAAATTCAATCGCTTTGGTTTAAGCGCCGTGTTCTGCACTGGCAGGGACTGCACAATCTCATAGACGATGCACGGGTGGAATCCAGAGCGAAAAAGGAATCACATTAAGAGCATATAGAGGCGGGGCGCTGAGTCGCCGCCCCTACAATATGTACCTCACCATTTTATTACAAAAATCGAACGCTTACAGGATAAGCGGTAACAAAACAAAAAATAAAATTATGATATTTAGGGGTGTTCGTTTTGGCAAAAGCAAAATATGTTCTCGCCCTCGACCAGGGCACAACCAGTTCCAGAGCAATTCTTTTTGACAAGCGGGGCAATATCGTTGCCAAATCCCAGCACGAATTCAATCAAATTTATCCGCAGCCGGGCTGGGTGGAGCATAACGCGATGGAAATTCTCTACTCCCAGTTTCAAGCCGTGACCGAGGTTATCAATGCAAACCGTATTTTCACCTCGGATATTGCGTCTATCGGCATCACAAATCAGCGGGAAACCACGATTCTGTGGGACAAAGGCACAGGCAAGCCGATTTACAACGCGATTGTCTGGCAATGCCGCCGCACCGCCGATATGTGTGAGGAAATCAAAAAAGACGAAGAGCTGACTGCCTACATCAAGGCGCACACGGGGCTTGTGGTGGATGCGTATTTCTCTGCAACAAAAATCAAATGGATTCTTGACCACGTTCCCGGCGCGCGTATTCTCGCGGACGCGGGTCAGCTTTTATTCGGTACGGTAGAAACTTGGCTGATTTGGAATCTTACGGGCGGCAAGGTACATATCACCGATTATTCCAACGCCTCGCGCACCATGCTGTTTGACGTGGATAAGCTGTGCTGGGACGAATACATCTGCAAAAAGCTCGACATCCCGATGAACATTCTGCCGAAGCCCGTACCCTCAAGCGAAGTTTACGGCGAGGTTGCGCCGGGACTATTGGGCTTTGAGGATATTGTCGGCGTGCCGATTGCAGGCGCCATCGGCGACCAGCCTGCGGCGCTGTTCGGGCAGGGCTGTTTTGCCGCGGGGCAAGCGAAAAACACCTACGGCACAGGCTGTTTCCTGTTAATGAACACGGGGGAAACCCGCGTACAGTCGAAAAACAATTTGGTCACAGGCGTTGCCTGGGGCTTGGGCGGCAAGGTGGAATATGCGATTGAAGGCTCGGCGTTCAACGCGGGGTCGGTTATCAAATGGCTGCGCGACGATTTGCGTCTGATTGACTCAGCACGCCGCTGTGACGAGCTTGCCGAAAGCGTAGACAATGCAAACGGTATCTACTTCGTCCCCGCATTCACGGGATTGGGCGCACCGTATTGGGATATGTATGCGCGCGGCACAATTGTGGGACTGACCCGCGGTGTCAAGCGCGAGCACGTGGCGCGTGCGGTTTTGGAGGCGATTGCCTTCCAAATGACCGACCTCTTGGAGGCAATGCGCGCGGATTCGGGCATCGCCCTTTCGGAGCTTCGCGTGGACGGCGGCGCTTCCGTCAGCGACGTGATGATGCAGATTCAGGCAAATCTCATCCGTACCAAGGTCAACCGTCCGAAAATGGTCGAAACCACGGCGCTGGGCGCGGCATTCTTAGCAGGTCTTGCCGTCGGTTTCTGGACGGATTTAAAGGAATTGGAAAACATCCGCAAGGTCGATAAGGTGTTCGAGCCGAAAATGGTGCTCGAAGAACGTGACCGCCTGTATAAGGGCTGGCTTCGTGCGGTGGATTGCTCGAGAGGCTGGATTGAACATTAACGGTAGAATTTTTATACGTACAGTTCCCCGATGACCGTAGGGGCGTGCATCGCGCGCCCGCCGAAGTCTGATGAAAATTTGCGGACGGACAAGGATGTCCGTCCCTACGCGAGGATTCAATTTACTTTGTACTGTGTGAGATTCTTCGCTACGCTCAGAATGACAAATTTGTGCAATCCTGTAGGGGCGATTCACGAATCGCCCGCAAAAGTCTGATGAAATTCTGCGGAACAACACAGAGGCTGTCCCTACGATATGTGAAACCCGACAACGCGTTTATTTCGAAAGGAGATTTTTAAAATGAAGCTTACCTACAAAGGCAAATACAACGGCGACCCCGCATCGCTTCCGTGCCGAGAACACAAGCCAAACGCGGTACAGTTTAAAGAGTTCAACAATATGAAGCAATTCGCCGGCATTGCAAATGTGATTGCTTTTGTACTGACTGTTCCGCTGCTCATCGGGCTGTATTTGCATATGCGCACCGATAACGTTCTCGGCTTCTTCTTCGGGCTTCTGCTGTCGCTGGTTTCGCTGTTCCCGCACGAGCTTCTGCACGCAGTTTGCTTTAAAAAAGAGGTATATCTGTATACCAACTGGAAGCAGGGAATGCTGTTTGTCACAGGTCCCGAAACCATGTCAAAAGCTCGATTCATATTTATGTCCTTACTGCCGAATTTAATATTCGGCTTCCTGCCCTATATTGCGTTTCTGCTGTTTCCGAAGCTCACCTTTTTAGGGGTGTTCGGCGCGCTTAACATCGGCATGGGTGCAGGAGACTATTACAATGTTTTCAATGCACTTCGTCAAATGCCGAAGGGTGCACGAACCTATATGCACGGGTTACATTCCTACTGGTATATGCCCGTCGAAAAAGATTAACCAAAGGAGATTCAAAAACCCAAATGGATTACGCAAAAGAAAGCCTGCGCCTGCACTACGAGTGGCAGGGCAAAATCGAAATCAAAACACGTGCAAAAGCAAATGACAAAGAGGCACTGTCGCTTGCATATACGCCCGGTGTGGCACAGCCGTGCTTGGAAATTCAAAAGGATATTTCGAAATCCTATGAATTGACCCGCCGCTGGAACACCGTTGCGGTGGTAACGGACGGTACTGCCGTTTTAGGTCTCGGCGACATCGGTCCCGAAGCCGGTATGCCCGTGATGGAAGGCAAATGCGTGCTGTTTAAAGAATTCGGCGGTGTAGATGCAATTCCGCTTTGCGTGCGCTCAAAAGATGTGGACGAAATTGTTAACTGCATTGCACTTTTAGCAGGTTCGTTCGGCGGCGTAAATTTAGAGGATATTGCCGCACCGCGTTGTTTTGAAATTGAACAGAAGCTCAAGGAAAAAACCGATATTCCGATTTTCCACGACGATCAGCACGGCACAGCGGTTGTGGTTGCCGCCGCTGTCATCAACGCACTGCGTGTGGTCAACAAAAATATCGAGGACTGCACTGCTGTATTTTCAGGCGCAGGCGCGGCAGGCATCGCGATTGCAAAGCTGTTAATGAGTCAAGGCATTAAAAATGTTCTGATGTGCAACAGCAAGGGTATTATTTGCGCGGGCGACCCGAAACTGAATCCTGCACAGGCAGAGATTGCGGAAGTGACCAACAAGGCACGTAAAACAGGCACGCTTGCAGACGCCATGGTCGGTGCGGATATTTTCATCGGCGTTTCTGCTCCCGGCATTGTTTCCGAAGATATGGTACGCTCGATGCGTGACGGTGCTATCGTTTTGCCGATGGCAAACCCCGTGCCCGAAATTATGCCCGACCTCGCAAAGAAAGCGGGAGCGGCGGTTGTCGGTACGGGCAGAAGCGACTTCCCGAACCAAATCAACAACGTACTTGCGTTCCCCGGCATTTTCCGCGGTGCATTGGACTGCCGTGCAAGCGACATTAACGAAGATATGAAAATCGCCGCCGCAAAAGCGATTGCCTCTCTCGTGTCCGACGAGGAGCTTTCGGCAGATTACATTCTGCCGAAAGCCTTTGACGAGCGCGTTGGCAAAACCGTCGCCGCCGCAGTAGCGGAAGCCGCCAAAAAATCAGGCGTGGCGAGAATCTGAAAATCGGATTTATAAGATAAACTGAAGCCCCTGCGTTTCGTTTGAAACGCAGGGGCTTTTCTTGAAATCCTTATGTTGTGCTGTCCTCGGTATTATCAATCGGTATTTGGGGCATTTCAGGCTCCGCAATACTCGTCTGCGTTTCTTCTTTTTGCAGAGTTGCTTCCGTTTCGTTCCGTTGCTGTAAAAGACTTTTTATCTCTTCCAGCTCCTTTTGCAACTTTTCATTTGCTTCGTTAAAATCATATGATTTCCAAACAAAGTAAATGACGAGAATTGCTAAAATTGATACGCCTGGATTCGCAATTCCCAAAGCGCACGCCGCCAACCCTAAGATTGTCAAAATAACTGTAACCTTCAAAATAATCCCCTCCTACGGCGTATATGTAATCTTATGTGCTGTTTGAATTTGATAACGGCTATAAGCCGCCGTTAGACAGGATACAGATACACTTGCGCCATTAATACTTACAGATAAACCTAAGGCAACTCCCAAATAATTATGAAAATAATTTCCATATACATTAAACGGTGTTACATTATTGGGATTATCTATTCCGCAACTTACCATCATTAAAAAGTCTGCGTTTATGTAAATTAACGAAGACTGGACAGTATAAATATTATTTGGCAGATTGAATGTATAACTAATTCCGTTCGACTCCTGCCATAAATCATTTGGATTTTTCAAATTATTCATATCAATATATTGAGATTGAGTATGTCCAGTCGTGCCCAATGAGGTCGTCTGTGTATAGACATAGTTCATAGATATTCCAAAACTGTCCCTATCAAAAATCAAATGCTCTCCAGAAATTGATATAACATCCTCTCCGCGGTATCGCGCGGTGAAGTTCTTCCACGAATATGAAACAAAAATCCCGTAAGTTCCCTTCGGCGCATTTTTCGTTTCATAGATGTATAAATCTTTTTTGAAAAGACTATCCTCTCCAGAGAAAGGCCAGTTGTCTCCCTGTGCATACGGCTGAATCCCTGACAACTGCGCCGCATCCATTTCCTGTGCCACTTCCAAATATTCCTGTTCTGTCAGGGGCACTTCTATTGCATCTTCTGTAACCTTTGCATATTCTGTCACTTTCTGTATGCTAACCGCATTTGCAATTTCCAATTTTTTACTTTCAGGCAATTGTGCAATATGTGTTTCGCTCATTCCCATTTCAGACAGTATTGATTCGGCTAGTGTATTATCATCTGTTCCGTTGCACTTCGCCGCAAACCGTTTTACAGACAATGCCCAGCCATCCAAATCCGTTTTCGCCCCCGTGGAATAGGCATATGTCGGAAATACTGAAATTAAAACAAATAAACACACCATTACGGCGCTAAAAAATTTTTTCATACACAATCCTCCTTAGCAAAAAATATTTGTAAAAATCAACCCTCTCACTTTAACCTCTCAAAAAAGCACCGTATTCCGCAAAAATTCGGTATATATAATTCGAATCGTGTTTAATTATCACCCCCATCATCAATTACAGTATAATCTAAGCTTTGTGCAATGTCAATATTTTTATACTTTATTATAGGTGAAATATATATAAATCACATATACAAAATAAGAGTTTCTTTCGCGCATAGGGACGCTATAATCCATAAACCGCTTAATACGCGCCCTCTCCAAAGGAGTTTTCCTTGTCCGTCCGCAAAATTTGCACAAGATATATTTGATTCACAAATTGTAGGGGTCGGCGTTTTCGACGACCTGTGGAATTCCATCAAATTTTACGGGCGCGATGCACGCCCCTACGGTTTGTACAATTTGTCATTCTGAGCAAAGCGAAGAATCTCACATAGCTGAATTCGCCCACCAAAAACGCCGAAAAGCTGATTTTCAAATTAACTCTTGCAACTGTCTGTGATTTTCTGTATAATAAGCGGTAGATATTGTCATAACTCGAAATCCTTTCGAGTGTGTAAGGAGTCGTACCACAGATGTTGGGTAAATTTGTCAAGGTTCGGGTCACCAAACCCTTAGGCCGCTTTGACCGTGAGACCAACGTAAAATATCTGCTGAATTACGGCGTCGTTGAAAGCGGACTTTTGCCGCACTCCCCTGTTGCGGGCGCGTACATTATGGGCGTTGACCACCCCGTGCGCAATTTTGACGGTCGTGTTACAGCGGTTATCAAGGACAAACGCCGCCACGCGGTATATTTGGTTGTCTCACCGAAATCCAAGCGGTTTATTATCAACGATATAAAACCTGCCGTTGCTTTTCTGCATAAAGGGCAGGGTGTAACCATAGAATGCTTTTATGAGCGTTCCTGCGGTGCGGTTGTTTTCCGTGACATCGGCGGTGAAAAACGCTTTTTGCTGATTAAAAACAAGCGCAGTGCGCATTGGGGATTTCCGAAAGGACACGTTGAGGCGGGCGAGACCGACGAGGACACCGCGCGGCGCGAGGTGTTGGAGGAAACCGGTCTGCACATTGAAATTCTGCCCGACTTCAAAGCAAAATCCGCATACACCATTCAGGGGCGAATTGACAAAACCGTGCTGATTTTTCTCGCGACCACAAAGGACACGCAAACCGTCATTCAGCAAAGCGAAATTGAGGATTATATTTGGTTAGGCTATGACGCGTGTCTGCGTACCCTCAATTACGAAAACGACAAAAGTATTTTGGAACGTGCCAAATCCTATATGGATAAGCACGGTCTGCTGTAAAAAGGAGAACGATATGGCAGAAACACTTGCCCAAGCCCTTGTGGAACTGTTTCAGGACAAAATCCCGCCTGAGCTGACAGCCTTTTTCATTTCCCTGTTGCCGATTTTGGAGCTGCGCGGCGGTATGATTGCCGCAAGACTTTTGGAAATCAACTTTTTCAAGGCATTTGCCATTTGCTATATCGGCAATATGCTGCCGATTCCGTTTATCATTTTGTTTATTAAAAAGATATTCGAGTTTTTGCGTCGGTTCAAATTCTTTGAAAAAATCATTACCAAATTAGAAGCCAAAACCGAACGCAACAAAGATAAGGTTTTGCGCTACAAATCCTGGGGACTTCTGATTTTTGTGGCGATTCCCCTGCCCGGCACAGGCGGATGGACGGGTGCTTTAATGGCGGCGCTTTTGGATATCGATATGAAACGCTCGCTTCCGATTATTGCACTGGGTGTGTTCATTGCGGGCTTGATTATGTCCTTCTTCACCTACGGCATTTTCTCCATGGCTTAATATTTAACAAGCGGCGTATCAAAGTTTGATTTTGATACGCCTTTTTCAAAGGAGTGCGTCTATATGAAAACCGTTTTGTTCTCCGATTTTATCGGCAGTGACGAAAATGCAAAAAACGGCGACTGCGCCGTTGTGATGCAAAATGTGCTGGCACATATAAAAACCCTCGGTGAACCGTGCACCCTGCATCTCCCCGAAAACGGTGAAATGCATATCTACAAGGATTTTTGCCCCGTGCGGGAGTACCATACGTCCAATACAGACAGCGTGCGCTTTCCGCAAAAGACCTTTGGCATTCTTTTAGAGGATATTGAAAATCTGACCGTTGAGGGCAACGGCTGTCGGTTTGTGTTCCACGGCGATATGTCCGCACTCGGCGTGGTACGGTGTAAAAATATTACGCTCCGCAATTTTTCCTGGGATTTTGAAAGCCCGACCACCTCACAGATTACTGTGAAAAAAGCCGGCAAGGGCTATGCCGTTTTTGAAGCGGCAAAGGGCTGTGATTTTCAAATTCGGCACGGAAGAGTGCAGTGGATTTGCGGCACAAGTCCCTACACGGGAAAACCGTATTATACCCAATACAACGCCCACAAAAGCTACTGCGTAGTGGGATTCGATCCCGAAACAAAAATACAGAGAAGATACCATATTACACAGTCGCCGTTTGCACGCGCGATACTTTGCAAAAAAACAGGGGCAAACGAAATCCGTGTGCGCTATTTCGGCGATGTGCCGAAGCCATGGCAAAAAAGCGGTATGGTTGCGCAAATGTGCGCTTCCCGCCAACGGCCAACGGCAGGCGCCTTCTTTTGGGAAAGCGAAGCAATCACTGTGGACGGCGTAACGCCGCATTATCTGCACGGATTCGGCTGGCTGACACAGATGTGCAAAAATGTTACTTTCAAAAACTGCCGATTTGTCCCGAACAAGGATGGACGGCTTTGTACAAGCTATGCGGATTTGATTCATGTTTCGGGTGCGGGCGGCAAAATAGAGATTGAAAACTGTGAATTTTCCCATGCGCACGACGACCCGATCAACATTCACGGCACATTTACGCGCGTAGACAGCCGCGTGGACGCAAACACACTGCGCCTGCGCTACGTACACAAACAACAAGGCGGCTTCCCGCAATTCCACATCGGTGATACAGTTGCCTTTTATGCGCGGGATACTCTCGCGCCCCTCGGCGGCACAGAAGAAATCTTTACGGTAATCAAAGCAGGCGCACCGGGCGCGGACGGCAACGATATGAAAACGATGACCGTTTCCTTTGACAAACCCCTGCCGTCGGAAATCTGTGACAAAATCGGCGTCGAACCGAAATACGTTGCCGAAAACGTCACCTATACCCCCGAAGTCACCGTACGCGGATGCACCTTTGATTCCATTCCGACACGCGGCATTCTTTGCACCACGCGCAAAAAGGTCCTGATTGAAAACAACCGCTTTGACCATATGGCAATGGCATGCATTTTCATTTCGAATGATTCCAACGAGTGGTATGAATCAGGTCCTGTGCGCGATATGACCATTCGAAACAATGAATTTTTCATTCGCGAAACGGGGCAGACCGAGTGGAACGACACCCCTGCGGTATATGTGCACCCCGTTGTGAAAGGCGGCAAGCTGCCCGAAACGCCCGTACATAAAAATATCACAATTGAAAACAATACGGTGCACCTTTTCCATGACCGCGCCTTTGTGCTCGAAAGCGTGGAAAATCTGACGGTACAAAACAACAAGATTCTCCGCGAATCGGGTGAAACAGGCAGTGTCTGCGCGATAACCGCCTGCAAAAACATAAACTGCGATATACAGGAGTGATTGCGATGGACGTCCGTGTCGGCGACGTTTTGGAAATGAAAAAGCCGCATCCCTGCGGCAATAAACAGTTTGCCGTACTGCGCGTCGGCATGGATTTTCGTCTGCGCTGTACCGCATGCGGACATGAAGTCATGGTACCGCGCGTAAAAATTGAAAAAAGCATCAAAAAAATTATACGGAAAGATGAAGATACAGAATGATTGAGAAATTAGAGGGTATTGACGAACGCTTTGCGGCGATTCAGGAACAGCTTTGCGACCCTGCGGTGGTCTCCGACCAAAAGCTGTATGCTGAGCTGATGAAAGAAACCAAGCACTTAATGCCCATCGTGGAAGCCTTTGCCGCTTATAAAAAGACGAAATCCGCGAACGAGGAAGCACGCGAACTGCTGAACGAAAGCGGTTCTGACCGCGAACTGCGGCAAATGGCGCAGGAAGAATTTGACGAAACTGCGGAAAGGTTGGAAGCCTTACACGAGAAATTGAAAATTCTGCTGCTTCCGCGTGACCCGAACGACGACAAAAACGTCATCGTGGAAATTCGCGGTGGCGCAGGCGGCGAAGAAGCGGCGCTGTTTGCCGCATCGCTGTACCGTATGTATTCGATGTATGCCGAGGCAAAAGGGTTTAAAACCGAGTTAATCAACGCCAACGAAACCGAGCTTGGCGGGTTCAAGGAAATCAGCTTCACGGTAGAGGGCGACGGCGCGTATTCACGGCTGAAATTTGAAAGCGGCGTGCACCGCGTCCAGCGCGTGCCCGAAACAGAAAGCCAAGGGCGTGTGCACACGTCCACCGCAACAGTAGCGGTACTCCCCGAAGCCGAGGAAGTCGAATTTGAATTGAACCCTGCCGATTTGCAAATCGACGTATTCCGCTCGAGCGGCGCAGGCGGGCAAAAGGTCAACAAAACCTCGTCTGCCATCCGTGTGACGCATCTGCCCACAGGGATGGTTGTGGAATGTCAGGACGAGCGCAGTCAGCACAAAAATAAGGATAAAGCGCTCAAGGTTCTGCGTTCCCGCCTTTATGAAATTGAACGCGCCAAGCACGATGCCGAAATTGCAGGCGAACGCCGCAGTCAGGTCGGCACGGGTGACCGCAGTGAACGCATCCGCACCTACAATTACCCGCAGGGACGCGTTTCTGACCACCGCATCGGGTTGACGCTTTACAAAATTGAGCAGATTTTAAACGGCGACCTCGACGAAATTATCGACGCGCTGATTACGGCGGACACCGCCGAAAAGCTAAAATCGGCGACATAAAAACAATTGCCTTCGCACAAAGCAACACCCGGCTTTTACGTGGGGGGAATGATTCAATATACCTCTTCAAATTTGATAAGCAGCAGGGAACAACCGCTGACGCGTTCCGAAAATTCCCATCAAATTTTGCGGACGCGCAATGCACGCCCCTACGGTTTGCGCATCCGTTTATCATTTCGTTCAACGCCAAACCCCCGCAGAAAATGTTTCACATTTTCTGCGGGGGCGTGCTTTCTATATACGAATCAGTTTAACATTTTACACCGAACTTATTGCCGCAACGCGGGCAAATCACGCTGTGTTTGCCCTTTTTTCGCGGCAGGCGCAGAGTCGCACCGCATTCGGGGCATTCGCGGTAGATGTGTTCTTTATCCTTACGCCGTTCTTGCTCGACTGCACGCCTTTCCTTTTTCGCCGCGCGTTCCCCTTTACGGATTTCCGCCTGTCGGCTTTGCTTTTGAAATGCATCGCGCAGACGAAACAGCCATTCACGCACTGCACGGTCCTCGTTTTCACGCGCGGGAATGTTCTTGGAAAGCACCCGAAACAGTGTGTAACCAAGCAGAACAAGCAAAATCGCACTGATAATCCGTGAACGGGCAAATATATTGAGGACAACCAACAGCAAATACACACAGCAAATCACAATCTGCACACTGTCGCTGACACCGCGAAAGCCGTAACGTCCCTCTAAGAACCGAAAAAGCTTATTCCGAAATCCGTTCAAAATACATTCTCTCCATTCGTATTGCCCAAACATTTTCATAGAAAAAGTATATGCCGCATGCATGAACAAATAAAATCCGCCTTATGAACGAACTGTAAATTAAAACGAACCTGAAATACCGTTCGGACGTGCAGGTATGTCGGCATTCCGCAAAACATACTGCGGAACAATCCACGTTGCCCAATAAACCAATTCTTTCGTGATTTCAGGCGGAAACTGCGCCTGAAAATCCATAAAAGCATTGCCGCGGTATTGCGGGTCATGCGCATCCGTCGCAATCATATCCGCCGTACCGTCCAGCAAAAGCGTCTTTGCAAATTCCTGCACTTCCGTACCGAGATGCCCCGCCAAAGATACTGCATTGACTTGCAGGCGCGCGCCCATACTGCGCAGTTCCCGCGGTATTTCCGGATATTTGTGAAACGTCGGATACCGTTCGGGATGTGCAATCACCGGAATCAAATCCCGTTCTAAAATTTCTTCCGCAAACAAAACCGCCCGTTCGGGTTCAAACGGCTGCAAGCTGTATTCACAAAGTAAATACCGCGAATAATTGAGGGTAACTTCGTTGAGATTTTCCGCCTCAAAAATACGGTGATTCAAATACACCTCTGCCCCGCCGCACACCTTTAAAGGCATTTTCTCCGCCTCTAAATATGCGTTCAGTTCCGCAATTCTCCGATTGCGTGCATACAGAAAATCGTCGGTCATATCCACATCTGTCAAATGCGGCGTCGCCGCAATAATCCGAATCCCGTTTTTGACCGCACTTTGACACAACTCAACGGTTTTTTCCATAGAAGCCGCGCCGTCGTCCATATCCCATAAAAGATGACAGTGCAAATCAATCATTCCGCATGCTCCCCTTCTTCCGTAACTGACTCCGTCACCGATACCGCCTCTGTATCCGCTTCGGCGGCCTTTTCCTTTTTCAGAAAATGAATAATGCCCTCATCGTTGAGTACCTTGATCAGCGTAAACGTAATCGGCAGCAGGAACAGCCCGATAAACCCGAACAGCTGTGTACCGACGAACATTGCCATCAGCATTAAATACGGCGGCAGTCCCAGCTGTGAAGCCACAAGCTTCGGTTCAATCACCTGCCGCACCACACCGATAATTGCATAAATTACCAAGATACCGATGCCGAATCCGATTTTGCCTGTGCAGAAGGAATACACCGCCCAAGGGATTAAAACCGTACCCGTGCCGAGTACGGGCAGAATATCCACAATCGCGGTAACCAGTGCGATTGCAAAAATGTAGCCGCCTGTGTACAGCCCGATTGCTTTCAGCGCAAACAGACCGACGGCCAATTCCGCAAAAGTTACGCAAATGATAATAGAATAGGATTTTCCCATTTTGCCGAGGGTGGAAAAAATCACCTGCTTGGCACGCACAACGGCACTGCGCTTTTTCTCCCCCATCTGCCGCAAAATCATATCCCGCATATTGCGGTAATCGGAAGTCATAAAACAGCAGGAAACGATACATACCAAAACACCGACTGCAAACATCGGGATTTGCTTTGCCGTCCCCCAAACCATACCGAGCGGTGAGGACAGCACGGAAAGGTCGATTCCTCCGCCTGAGGTCTGCGGTGCGTTGGCGACCACATCCGCCTGCAAGCCTAAAAGCTTATGCAAAAAATCCGTTGCCGCAGAAATAACGGAATTCTCCAGAGAATCGGGTAAAAAGGATAAAGCGCTTTGCAGCCATGTAATGATTTGGTTGGCAAAGGTAGGCGCATCCTCTAACTTCATCATCAAAAATCCGAAGAAATCACGCAGTTCAATCACCACGCGCGCGATTACCCCGCCCAACAGCGAACCGATAATCACAAGCATAAAAAGCACCATTGCAACCGACGCCGCACCGCGTTTTAAAAAGGTTTTTTTCGCAAGAAAATTGACGGGCTTTTGCAGCACCATTGCCAAAAAGAACGCTACGACAAACGGCCAAATGATGCCGAGCGCATATTTCACCGCCAAATAAAACAATCCAATCAACACAACGGCATATGCTGTATTGATAAGAAACGCTCTGCGTTTTTCTATTTTGTCCATATTCTCCCTCGTTTTTGCTATGGTATTTCGGACAGAAGCCCGATGGGAATATATACATTTTATACTATTTTTTCACAAGTTACAATCAATAATAGAAACTTTCATAGAAATTTTATTTTCCCATGCGGATTTTAAAACTTTTTCTTTATTCCGTGCGGAATTTATGATAGACTATTAGACGTATCAATATAATTGGGAAGTGAGAATATGTATGTAGCCGTTATGGGTTACGGCACCGTCGGCTCCGGCGTGGTCGAGGTTTTCAACAAAAATCACGACAGTATTGTCCGCCGCAGCACACGGGACAGCTTGGATTTGAAATACATTTTGGATCTTCGGGATTTCCCCGGCGACCCGAACGAAGATAAGTTTATTAAGGATTTCAACATTATTTTAAATGACGCAGATGTAAAAATCGTAGTGGAGACCATGGGCGGTCTGCACCCCGCATTTGAATTCGTTTCTTCTCTTTTAAAGGCGGGCAAAAGCGTTGTCACCTCGAACAAGGAATTGGTAGCGGCAAAGGGCTACGAGCTGTTGACCCTCGCCGAAGAAAACAATGTAAACTTCCTGTTTGAAGCGTCGGTCGGCGGCGGTATTCCGATTATCCGTCCGATTACGCAGTGCCTTGCCGCGAATGAGATTGACGAGATTGCGGGCATTTTAAACGGCACCACCAACTTTATTCTCACCATGATGATTGAGAAAAATATGACCTTTGCGGACGCGTTGAAGCTGGCGCAGGACAACGGTTATGCCGAAAAAGACCCGACAGCGGACATTGAAGGGCACGACGCCTGCCGCAAAATCTGCATTTTGGCATCGCTCTGCTTCGGCAAGCATGTGTACCCCGATGCGGTGTATACCGAGGGCATTACCAAAATCACCTTGGAAGACGTAGCGTATATTCAGAATTACGGCGGTGTGATTAAACTGCTCGGGCGCGCCAAGCGTTTGGCGGACGGCAAAATTTCCGCATTGGTCAGCCCCGCTGTGGTGATGCACGGCAGTCAGCTCGCATCGGTTACGGACGTATTCAACGCGATTTTGGTGCGCGGCGATGCAATAGGCGATGTCGTATTTTACGGCAAGGGCGCGGGCAAGCTCCCGACGGCAAGCGCCGTGGTTGCCGACGTGATTGACTGCGCAAAGCACGTTGACCGCAAAAAGGCGTTCGGTTGGGGCGAAAGCGAAGAAAATTATGTAGTGGATTACAAAACGCTTGAAACCGCGTTGTATATCCGTACCGAAGTGTCCGACAAAGCCGCCGCGCTCGCCGCAGTGGAAGCGCAGTTCGGCAAAGTCAGAGTGCTTTCGCGTGAAGACGCGCCTGCAAACGAGCTGGCATTTGTAACAGGCACAGACACGGAACAGGCACTGACCGAAAAGCTTGAAAACACAGGGCTTCAGGCACTCTCCTGCATTCGTGTGACAGATTATTAAGATAGACGCTTTGTTTATCTGTTTTTGGAGGTTTTTATGGGACTGATTGTTCAGAAATTCGGCGGCAGTTCGGTCGCCAACGCCGAAAGAGTGATGAATGTTGCAAACATCATCACGGACACGTACCGCGAGGGCAACGACGTCATCGTCGTTGTATCTGCACAGGGCGACACAACGGACGATTTGATTGAAAAAGCAAAGGAAATCAACCCCGCCGCTTCCAAGCGCGAAATGGATATGCTGTTAACCTCGGGCGAGCAAATCTCCATTGCGCTTTTATCCATGGCGATTGAAAAATTGGGATTCCCCGTGGTTTCTCTTCTCGGCTGGCAGGCAGGCTTTAACACAAGCTCCGCTTACGGCACGGCGCGCATCAAATCCATTAAAACGGATCGTCTGCGCGCAGAGGTGGACCGTCACAACATCGTGGTTGTCGCGGGCTTCCAGGGCTTAAACAAATACGATGATTTGACCACCCTCGGCAGAGGCGGTTCCGATACCAGCGCCGTTGCGATTGCGGCGGCGATGCACGCAGACCGCTGTCAGATTTTCACCGATGTGGAAGGCGTATTCACCGCCGACCCGCGCAAGGTGGAAAACGCCAAGAAATTACAGGAAATCACCTATGACGAAATGTTGGAGCTTGCCACCCTCGGCGCGCAGGTGCTCAACAACCGCTCGGTGGAAATGGCAAAAAAATACAATGTGGAAGTGGAAGTGCTTTCCAGTTTAAAAAGAGTGCCCGGCACAATCGTTAAGGAGGTCGCTAAAATGGAAAAAATGCTTGTCAGAGGCGTCACAAAGGATACAGACGTCGCCCGTATCTCTATCAAAAAAATCCCGAACAATCCCGGTGTGGCATTTAAGATGTTTGCAAAGCTTGCACAGAAGAAAATCAATGTAGACATCATTTTGCAGTCTGTCGGCAGAGACGACACGAAGGATATCACCTTTACCGTCTCCAAGGAAAACGCCGAAGAAGCTGTCAAGGCAGTTTTAGACACCTTTGATATTGAAGAAAGCAACGTCGTCTGCGACAAAGAAGTTGCCAAAATTTCGGTGGTCGGCGCAGGTATGGAATCTCACCCCGGCACGGCTTCCAAAATGTTTGAGGCACTGTATGAAAACGACATCAACATCGATATGATTTCCACAAGCGAAATCAAAATTTCCGTGCTGATTGATATTAAGGATGCAGACCGCGCGGTGTCGGCTGTACACAGAGCGTTCTATCCCGCCTAAGTTCTGAAAACTCAACGGAAACTGCGAAAGCATCCCGTGCGTGTATTTGCGCGGGATGCTTTTTTGTGAATGTGCGTTTGGGAACCCGTAGGGGCGTGCATCGCGCGCCCGCGAAGAATTTACGGAACAACACAGAGGTTGTTCCCTACATCCGTAGGGGTCGTCGTCCTCGATGACCCGTGCACGGTCGGGGTTCGTGTAAACCCAATGGCGATGCACAAACCACGTAGGGGCGCTTCACGAAGCGCCCGAGCACGATTGGATTCCACATAACCCCAACGGCGAATCACATCCCATAGGGGCGAACTGCGTTCGCCTGCCGAAATCTGCTGAAGCTCTACGGGACGCTGAAGGCAGCGTCCCCTACGATTTGCGAATTCATTTTATTTGTGTAGAATTTACGGAACGACACTTAAGGTCGTTCCCTACAGATTATCAAATTCACTCTGTGCAATGTGGGATTCTTCGCCTGCGGCTCAGAATGACAATCTTATTAAAATCACAAGAATACAAAAAAGGAGAAACTGTAAAACTTATGGCATCCCTTTCCAGCTACGACAAACGATTTTATAAAAAAACCATTGCCATTGCCGTGCCCGTGGCATTACAGGCACTGCTGAATAACTTTTTGAATGTCATTGACACCGTGATGATTGGTTCTTTGGGCGAAGAATCCCTTGCCGCCGTCGGGCTTGCCAACAAGGTATTTTTCGTACTGTCTTTGGTTCTGTTCGGCGTGGCAGGCGGCTCTACCGTACTGACCGCACAGTATTGGGGCAAAAAAGATGTCCCGAATGTGCGCCGCGTTCTGGGCCTTTCTTTATGTATCGGTGTTTCTGCCGCGCTCATTTTTACAATTTGCAGTGCGGCGTTTCCGAAAAGCGTTATGCGCATTTTCACGCCCGACCAAGGCACCATCTCACTCGGCGCAGGATATCTCGCATTGGTCGCTTTTTCGTATCCGTTTCAGGCCATTTCCCAGTGCTACACTTATTTTTACCGTGCAGTCAACAAGGTCGCATTTACCGTTGTGATTACGGCTTCTGCGATTGCCGTCAATGCATTTATTAACTACACGCTGATTTTCGGAAAATTCGGATTTCCGCAAATGGGACTGCGCGGTGCGGCAGTCGGCACGCTGGTTGCAAGAATTTATGAATGTGCCGCGATTCTCATTTACGTTTACGCCACGAAAGGTGCAGGCGCGGCAAAGCTGCGCGAATTGGTACACTTTGACAAGGCGTTTATCCGCCAATTCTTTAAAATTGCAACGCCCGTCATTTTCAACGAATCGGTCTGGGGCATCGGTGTAACCATGTATGCGCTTGTCTACGGCAGAATGGGCGTTGTGCCTATGGCGGCAATTACCGCAACACAGGTTGTGGAAGAAATGTTTGTTGCCGCATTCGCGGGACTCGGGTCTGCCACAGGCGTGGTTTTGGGCAATGAAATGGGCGCAAACCGGTTGGACGATGCGAAACGGCACTCCAAGGTATTGCTTGTATCGAATATCGTTTTTTCCGCCGCACTCGCCATGCTTCTGGTACTTCTTCGAAAACATATCCTGTCCCTGTTTGATTTGTCTGCGGAAGTTTTTTCTGCGGCGGCGATGTGCCTGTTGATTTTCGCCTGTTACCTGCCTTTTAAAACGCACAACTATGTCAATATCGTCGGTATTCTGCGCAGCGGCGGCGATACAAAATACACCTTGTTTCTTGATTTTTCAGGTGTATGGGCAATCGGCGTGCCGATGGCGGTGCTCGGCGGACTGATTCTCAAGCAACCGATTTATATCGTTTATGCCATGGTGCTGGGCGAAGAAATTTACAAAGCGATTCTCGGTCTGCGCCGTTACCGCAAGGGCAAATGGATTCAAAATATTGTCGGCTGAAAAAATATGTTTCTGTCAGAATAATCTTTCTACTATGCAGTACTTCGCAGGGACTTATTTGAGAATTTCTTACGGACATAGACTTTTTTTACGATTTATGCTATAGTACATATAATATACTCGCGGGGTGAAACTATGAAGGTCTTAAAAAAAGTTCTATGCTCATTGCTTTGCCTGTTGTTAGCGGCACTGCTTGTTTGGGGCGGTACGGTATTCTGCTATTATCCGCATTATAAAAAGGCGCAGACATCTGTCACGCCGACCCTGACAATGCAATCGGGAGCAGTCCGCGTCATGAGCGCAAATCTGCGCTGTTTTAATCCGCAGGACATCGGTAAAAAAAGCTGGTTCTACCGCGCCGATTTAATTCTGAAAAATATTGAACAGCAAGCGCCGAGCGTCATCGGTTTTCAGGAAGCAACCAAGTGGCAGTATAATTATTTGTGCAAAGCACTGCCCGGCTACGATTCGGTGATTACCTACCGAGACAAATCGCCGTTTTCCGAAGGCTGCCCGATTTTTTACAGCACGGAGCTGTACGAGTTGATTGATAAAGGCTCTTTTTGGCTTTCGGAAACCCCCGAAAGGATGAGCCGCGACTGGGATTCCAAATGTTACCGCATTTGCAGTTATGTCATTCTCGCGGACAAGGCAAGCGGACAGCAATTTGTCGTATTCAACACACACCTTGACCATGTCAGCGACGAAGCGCGCATCAACGGCATTGGCGTGGTGCTCGACAAAATTCAGCAGTTCGGCGGTCTGCCCTCGATGATTATGGGCGATTTTAACGCGGAAGAGGATTCCGAAACCTACCGCAGTGCAACAGAAAGTTTTCTGGATGCAAAATATCAAACGGAAAATGCAGTCGGTCTGCACGGCGCAACCTATCAGAATTGGGGCGAATCGCTTGACCGCAATCCGATTGACTATCTGATGATTTCCAAAACGGGCTTCACCGTCGAACAGTACAAGGTTGTGGACACCACGTATGACGGTGTGTATCCGAGCGACCACTTCCCGATTTTGGTGGATTTAGTCTTAGAGTAAACGGAGTAAAGCCGAAATGCAAAGTCTGATGGATACAAAAACATATTTCATTCGCAGCATCGGCGCGGCACTGCACGGCGAGACTGCGCCGCCGCTTCCGCCCGATGCAGACTGCGTACGCCTGTACCGTTTGGCGGTACGCAATACGGTGCAGGGGCTGTTTTGCAAAGGTCTCGGTGCAGAGCTTGCAAAATTCCCCGCCGAACTGCAAACCAAACTGCAAAAATCCTGTCAGGCGGCGGCAGTGCGCGAATCCGCACAGCAAGACCTGCTTGCGGCAATACGCGCACAATTTGCAGAGGAAGCCATTGACTTTATGCTTCTGAAAGGCAGTCACTTAAAAGCGCTCTACCCCGCGCCCGAATTACGCTTCATGGTGGATATGGACGTTTTGGTGCGGGAACGGGATTTGCTGCGTGCAAAAGAGATTTTGCTCGGATTTGGGCTGGAAACGGAATTTGACAATGGTAAAGATATTGTATTTATAAAAAAACCGTTTTTGACCGTGGAACTGCACCGCAGTCTCTTTCAGGAAAACTACTTCATGTATCCGTATTTCCGTGCCGTATGGAACCGCGCACAACAAATCGGCACACATGAATTTTGCATGACGGACAGTGACCTGTATGTTTACACGCTTGCGCATCTTGCCGAGCATTATACGGCGGCGGGGTCCTGTTTCCGTCCCGTCATGGATTTGTATCTGTTGGAAACCCGGCGTGCCGACACCTTGGATTTCGCCTATATCTCCGCACAGTTTCAGGAAATCGGCATAGAAAAATTTGCCGAGAATATACGCGCCTTAGCGTTCTGCATGTTTGACGGCGCGCAGAAAACCGAAACACTGACGATGATGGAAAATTTTGTCACGCTTGGTCCACCTGTGCAAAATGTCTCTGCCGCCTCTGCCGCGGCGGTTTCCCAAAAATCCAAATTGCGGCGCATCCTTTCGGCGGCATTTCCGAGCTTTCGGCATATGTCCGTCAAATATCCGCTTTTAAAACAACTGCCCTTCCTGCTGCCGATTTTTTGGGCAGTACGCTTGGTACAGTACACCTTTACAAAAGACAAAACGATTGTCCGCAAAAAAAAGGAACTGCAAAATGCCGACCGAAAAAGCGCGGATGTGTTAGCAAGGATTTTTAAAGAATCGGGTCTGTAAACAAACAAAATTCCCCGACACGGCAAAAACCGTATCGGGGGATTTTTATCATTGCAGTTTACGCATTTTCCGTCTTGCGCCAAACCATTTTATTCACCACGCCCGTGTAGGACTGTATGATTTTGACGATTTTCGTGGAAATATTTTCATCGGCATAATCCGGAACGGTCACGCCGTATTCACCGCTTTGATTCATTGCAACAGCAACGTCAATTGCCTGTAACAGCGATTTTTCATCAATTCCCGCCAACACAAAGCACGCCTTATCGAGCGCCTCGGGGCGTTCCGTTGAAGTACGGATACACACTGCGGGGAACGGTTTGCCTATAGAAGTAAAATATGCGCTTTCTTCGGGCAAAGTACCGCTGTCCGACACCACGGCAAATGCGTGCATTTGCAGACAGTTGTAATCATGGAATCCCAACGGCTCATGCTGAATCACGCGGGAATCCAACTGAAAACCGCTTTCCGCCAATCGTTTTTTGGAACGCGGATGGCAGGAGTAAAGAATCGGCATATCATATTTTTCAGCAGTTTTGTTAATTGCAGAAAATAAGGAAAGGAAATTCTTTTCCGTATCTAAATTTTCCTCACGGTGTGCGGAAAGCAAAATATACTTACCCTTTTCAAGACCCAAACGCGAATGAATATCCGATTTTTCAATGTCAGACAGATTTTTACGAAGCACCTCTGCCATCGGCGAACCTGTTACATAGGTGCGTTCCTTCGGCATCCCTGCTTCAATCAAATATCTGCGCGCATGCTCCGAATAACAAAGATTGACGTCTGAAATAATATCCACAAGGCGGCGGTTGGTTTCTTCGGGCAAACATTCATCCTTACAGCGGTTGCCCGCTTCCATATGGAAAATCGGAATGTGGAGCCGCTTCGCCGCTATGGCGGACAGGCACGAGTTCGTGTCGCCCAAAATCAGCAATGCATCCGGCTTGACGGTATGCATCAGCTTATAAGATGTATTGATAATATTGCCGATGGTTGCACCGAGGTCATCGCCTACAGCGTCCATATACACCTCAGGTTCTTTTAATTTTAAATCCCTGAAAAAAACGCCGTTCAGATTATAGTCATAATTCTGACCTGTATGTGCGACTATACAGTCAAAATAGCGGCGGCATTTTTCAATAATCACAGACAGCCGTATAATTTCAGGTCTCGTCCCTACCAAAATTAAAAGCTTCAGTTTCCCGTCATTCTGAAATTGCACATCCGTATAGTCTGTCTTCATGCCCATAATTTTTCTCCTTATTTAGAAAGATGTTTTTGCTGTTTATACAAATACACCGCACCATAAAGCAACACTGCGATGATTCCTGCTGCTGCGGCTCCGCAAAAGTCCAACAGTACATCCTGAACTTTCGGTCCTCTGCCCGACAAAATCTGAATGGATTCATCCGCCACGGCAACTGCAAGCGCCGCAGACAGGATATTCCAAACCGCCTGTACAGTATGTTTTTTCGGAAAAGCCCAAAGAAACAGCAATGAAAATTCCAGACCGAGCACAAAAAATTCCACAGCATGCGCAGCTTTGCGCACATGCAGAACAAATGCGTACCAATCCGCAGGTTTTTCAAATTCGCTTTTCGGTGTGGGTGTAATCGTTTCTGCAATCGTTGTCGAACGTTCTTTAGACTCTTCCACAGGCTGCGCAGAATTAAAAAATATGAATCCAACCGTCAGCAAAATCAGTAACAGGCAAACTGCTTTCTTCCAAATACCTTTCATAGAGTACGCCCCATATCGGTATAATGCGAATAGTCTGCCGGGTGTGCCTGTATCCAATCCGCAATTTCAGCAACCATTTCGTCATAGGACGGCACACAAAAATCAAAGTCTGTTCTTGTATTCCGTAATGTTTTTACAGAGACCACACTGTCATCCGCAGTAATTTCAACTTTGGAACTGCGAAGATGCCGACGAAACAACTGCAACAAGTCATATTTACTGATAAAGTCATTATTTACCAAATGGTAAATGCCGCTCAAATTTTGCCGAATTGCCGCTTCCGCTGCACGGGCCAACGTAACCGTAGAAACGCCGGACCATATCACATTTGTAAAGCCCTTCACCGACGTTTGCCACATAAACCAATTTACCAAGCTCTGTTTATCGGGATTTCGGTCCGCACCGACAATTGACGTTCGGAAAGTTACGTCTTTACCGTTATCCACTTCGCCTATAGCTTTTGTCTTCCCGTAATTATCTACCGCATCCGGTACGGCAGCTTCCGAATACGGCGCATCTTTTCCGGAAAATACACAGTCCGTACTGATATGAATCAGCTTTGTTTTGCTGTCTTTCAATACGTCCTCTATAAAATGCGGCAGCCAACCGTTCAAAAATGCCGCCGCGCTCCGATTTGTATCACAGGCACGGTTTAAAAGTGCAATACAGTTGATTACAGCACAATACGGCTTCGCCGTCAGAACGCTCTTCAACAGTTCCGTATCAAACGCACTGCCGACAATGCAGGAAAAACCTTCTACTGCAATTTGGTCAAAAACGGTAACTGCATACCCTTTTTCACGAAAATACGAAGCAATCACAAAGCCTGCCATACCCGCACCGCCCAGCACTAAAACAGAAGGTGCTTCCGCATTCTTCTCGTCCGTCGATGTATCAATCGGCAATGCGTATGTGTCCGGTCTGTTCGGATCAAAACACTCGTTGCACCACATAAAGGTTACCATATCGCCGTCGCCGAGATTCTCAATATTGTGCGTGTAGCCGACGGGAATATCCACAACCTCCAACCTATCCCCGGATACAAAATACTCCGTGACCTCGGTCTCCCCCGGCTTTCGGAAGCGAACCACACCGCTTCCGCTGACAACCAAAAACTTTTCGTTTTTGGTATTGTGCCAATGGTTTCCCTTGGTAATGCCGGGCTTCGAAATATTGACGGAAAACTGCCCGTTGTTTTGTGTGCGCAGAATTTCCGTAAAAGAACCGCGGGCATCCTTGTGCATCTCCAAGGGATACGCGAACGCGTCCGACGGCAAATAGGAAAGATAGGTGCTGTACAGCTTTTTCGAAAAACTGCCCTCTGTCATATCGGGCACATAGCGGTTCTTGCGGCTTGCCCTGAACGAATGCAGTAAATCCGCAATTTCACCGAGCCTAACGCGGTACTCCACAGACACCTTGCAGTATGCACCGTCCCGTGTTGCACGCCCCTGCAAAGCGGCAAGCAGCTCCGTCACCACATCGTCAATATATACAAGTGTCATTAAGTGCGCGGGGTCATTTACCGTAATCGGGAGGTCGCGCGCAATGTTGTAACAAAAGGTAGCCACCGCACTGTTATAATTCGGGCGGCACCATTTGCCGAATACATTTGGCAAGCGGTATACAAACACCTGCGCGCCTGTTTCCTCAGCATAGCGGAAAAACAACTCCTCTACCGCTCGCTTACTTTCTCCGTAGGGCGTATCAAACACCGCCTGTGTAGAAGACGGAAACATAATCGGGCATGTGTTGCCACAGGCTTTTAAACGCTCCAAAAGCCGTACAGCAAAACCGTAATTCCCTTCCATATAATTCTTTGAATCCGAAGAACGGTTGACTCCCGCAAAATGGAATACAAAATCACAGTCGGCACAGAATGCGTCTAACAAGGCGCTATCCGTATCCGTATCAAAGGTATACAGTGTGATATTCTCGGAAATGGGCGTTGTTGTATCCTTCCCGTCCCGAATATTTTGGAGCGCTGCAACTAAATTTTTACCGATAAATCCGTTTGCACCTGTAATCAAAACTTTCATACAATTTCCCCAATATGTCTTTCTGCGGATTTCACTTATTCTCCCAATCCGCAAGCGCATTCTGAATGTAGGACAGGCTCAAGAGCTTTTCCTTCACCTGTTCAACATTCAGAAGCTCCGTATTATTCGAATCAAATTCATGCAACGGATTGCGCGCTTTGTTGCCCTCTGTAAAATATTTATCATAGTTCAAATCGCGGTTGTCCGCAGGCACACGGTAGAAATCGCCGAGGTCAATCGCATTGGCGCACTCCTCATTGGTTAAGAGTGCTTCATACATTTTCTCACCGTGACGGATGCCGATGACGCGAATTTCCGCAGTCGGGTCAAAAATCTCCTTCACCGCCTCTGCCAGCACCTCAATCGTGCAGGCAGGCGCCTTCTGCACCAAAATATCGCCGCTCTTGCCGTGCTCAAAAGCATACAGCACCAAATCGACAGCCTCCGCCAAGGACATTACAAAACGTGTCATTTTCGGTTCGGTAATGGTGATGGGATTGCCTGCACGAATCTGGTCAATCCACAGCGGTACAACCGAACCGCGCGAGCAAAGCACATTTCCGTAGCGCGTGCAGCAGATTTTGGTCTTTTCGGGCGAAACGGTTCTCGACTTTGCCACAACGACCTTTTCCATCATCGCCTTGGAGGTGCCCATCGCGTTGACGGGATACGCCGCCTTGTCGGTAGAGAGGCAAATGACACATTTTACGCCCTCTTCAATCGCGGCAGTCAATACGTTGTCCGTACCGAACACGTTGGTCTTGACCGCCTCAAGCGGGAAAAATTCACAGGACGGCACCTGCTTTAATGCCGCCGCGTGGAAAATGTAATCTACACCGTGCATTGCGTTTTTCACAGACGGCAAATCGCGCACATCTCCGATGTAAAAGCGCAGCTTGCCCGCCATTTCGGGGTATTTCTGCTGAAATTCGTGGCGCATATCATCCTGCTTTTTCTCATCGCGCGAGAAAATGCGAATTTCGCCGATATCGGTTTTTAAAAACCGTTTGAGTACCGCATTGCCGAACGACCCTGTGCCGCCGGTGATGAGCAGAATTTTATTTTTATACATATAAATCCTTCTTTCCGGATAATTTATCGATTTATTTTTCGCCTGTTTCGGTATGCTTTCCCTTCAGCCGGTGAAAAACCGTACCCAATAATTTTTTGCAGAGCTGACGGTTGAAGAACAGGCAGGCGCCGCCGAGAACCACTGCAATGCAGACCATCGCAATCAACGAGTCCACAAGGTAGTAAATCGCAACGGAAGCCGCCGTCAAAAGCAACGGTCCTGCAAGCTGTTTGAAATGAATTTTGGCGTGCAGATACGGCTTTACACGGATTTGCATCATCACAAAATAAATCAGCTGTGATACGGCATATGCCGCGCCCACGCCCCAAATATACCAATACTTGGCGCCGAAATAGCCGATTGCAAAATATACGGCAATGGAAACAAACGAAGCCACAAATACCGTATTGGTCTTTTTGGCACCGTAAAAGCCCATCGACACAAAATTGGCACAGCCGGTTAAAATAATCCCGACAAAGAACAGCGGAATAAACTGCCACGCCTCGCGGTAGCTCTCGCCCATAATGGTAAAGGTCATAAACTTGATAACCGGCAACAAAAGCGCGCTGACGCTTACCTGCATAGTTAAGTATTTGTTGAAAATATCGGTTGCATACTCATTTTTGTCCGCCGCATTATATTGGGAGATGGCGCTTTGTTGCCACGCCATAAAGAAAATACTGTTGACTACGCCCAAAAGCTGTGAAAACTTGGTGGCAAACGCCAGAAGTCCGACCTCGGTGGTGGAATAAAAGAACAACAGCAAATATCTGCCGAGCGAGCTCATTCCCCACACGCACAGCGCATTCGGCATCAGCGGCAGACTGTAAGCAAGCTGTTCTTTCATGATACGCCAGCGAAGCGTGGAAATACGAAAATACTGAAAGAAATTGCATTTTATCAGAATTCCGATAAAGATAAACAGATAGGTCAGCACATGTGACCACAAAAGAGATACAGAACCGTAGCGGCACACGACAATAAACAGAATATTCAGTGCCACCTGCACAAAGGTCGAAATTACACCGACTGCCGAATACAGCGCGGAACGGTTCATACCGCGGATTGTCTGCTGGCAGAACTGCGCCATTATGTTGCAGACAACATATAAAATGAATACCAAGGTATATTGAAAATGCGTAACTGCACCGAAAATGCCCATACCGACAGAAAACAGCAGCATACCGAATACGGCAATCATAAAGGAATTGGTAATCACTTCCCCTTTTTCCGCTTCGGTTTTGGCGTCCTGAATAAATCGGTACACCACTTCGATTGCCTGCAGGGATACAAAGCAATACAGCATAGACAAAATATTGATATAGATGTCTACCTGACCGTATTCCGCAGGGTCTAAGTAATTGGTATACAGGGGCAGTAAAAAGAATATCAGAAGCTTTGAAGAAAAGTTCCCGATCATAAAAATTATGGAATTCTTCAATAGGTTTTTATTTCTTTTATTCAAAATTTCATCACCTGAAGCAAAACATAAACATTTAGACCGTATATGTTAGAATATTGGCATTCGGCGCTACAAAATAGTACAGAAGCAGTGCAACAGATACCCCCAAAGTTTTTAAGCGCACCATAAAAGTGCTTTCCTCTTTACAGGCACATGCATCCGCCACAACCAAACAGTTGAACACCGAGAAATACATAGCAATTCGGAAAAAGTTTGCATATGCCGTTACCGAAACAATTCGAAGCACAAACGAAACCAAAAGCAAGTTACACAGGCGGGGGTCTATGGCATTGCTCTTCCGCCGATACAAAAACACGGTACAGAACAGCCAAATACTGCCCCAAATGACAAGACCCATTGCGGAAAGACCGCCGTCCTGCTCCAAATAATTTTCATAAATATCCGCCGTACCGGTTAAAGAAAGATACAGCCGCATCAATCTGTCGATATTCAGAAGCACGGGTATAGATACACCCAGTAAAAGCAAAACATTGCGCGTGTTCGCCTTAAACCGATAAATCGGATACATAAAAATACAAATCCAAGCCGAGCTGTGGAACGCCCCCGCAATCAAAACCATCAGCATAAATTTAATCAGCTTGTGCTCACGTAAATACGGATAGGCAAAAAGAATAACCGAAAATGCAATCATCTGCCGCAGTCCGCTGAGCGAAAATCCGAACAGACCGAGCGTAATCAACGCGATATAGCTGATAGAGACATTTGCGGAATAGCCGAGAATCAGTTTGTAAACCGCTATCATAAAAATAACGGAAATCAACGCCTTCCATGCTAAGAAACTGAATCCGAACTGCGAAAACAGATAGGCGCAGAAATAATAGAACGGGTCCTTCATTTTTTCCCAATTGTCTTGGAAATAGGAAAACTCGCGAAGCGCCATTCTGTCATAATTGATGTTATATCGCGTCAAGTCCCCGTTTGAATCTGCACTCTGCAAAACTAAAATCAGACCCAAAGCCGTCGCAGTCAGCAAGATTCCGATTTTCTCGGCAGTCCAAGGGGATTTGCCCGCAGGCAAACGGCGTTGCTGCGGCTTTAAATTTGCAAAAATTGTTAAAATCAAAACCAAAAAACCAATTATATAAAACATCATTTGAGCCGCATTTCTCCTGTTCCTGTTTGCACACAAAATACTGCAAGTTTTTAATATTATTCACCCAACATCTCTTTCAGCGTTGCAAAAATTTTCTGCGCGTGATTTTCCCACGTATACTGCGCACTGATGTCAAACGCTTTTTTTGCATATTCTGCACGCAATTTCGGGTTTTCAATAAGCTTTTGCAACGCATCCGCTATAGATTGCGGAGAATGCACGTCAAACAGCTCGCCGCCGTCGCCGAGTACTTCGGGCATGCAGGATTCCGCATTGCAGGCAATCACCGCACCGCGTGCCATACCCTCCATCAGCCCAAAGCCCGAGGTTTCAATAGAACTGCCGTATACAAAAATATCACTTTCGTCAATCATACGCTTAATCTCGTCGTGCTCGACCCAGTTATGTAAAACAATGCTGTCCGAAACACCGAGCTTTTCGATTTCCTGCTTTAACCGTTCCTCATATTTCGCAGGTCCCGAACCGACCAAATGCAGCTGCGTACGGATGCCGCGATTTTTCAGCTCCGCCACACCGCGCACCAACGGGATTTGATTTTTATAGGGAAAAATCGTGGAAATATAAATCATCGAGACAGGGTCGTGCAAGGGGGCATTCCGAAAACCGAAGGCGCGCTCCGACGGCTCTATGCCGAAGTACACGCAAATCCCCTTTTGAAAAGCAACGCCGTTGTCTTTTGCTTGCTGCATAGACTGCTTGCTGTCAAAAATGACAGCATCTGCCTGCCGCATACTTCGTCTTGCACAATACCTTTGTAAAAGCTGGGACAGCGTCGTTTTGGAAAGCCCCTGCCGCCAAAGCTGTTTCGTGTCAATATACAGTTGATTGTGCAGTTCCAATACCGTTTTATAATTTTCCGCACCCTTGCGAATGATGCTGTTCGGGAAATACACAATATCGGGCTTTTCCTGTTCGATAATCTGCAAAACAGAATCGGGCAGCGGTTTATTTAAAAGATAATCGGAAAGCTTGGAATTTGCCGCCGTCGAAGCAATCAGCTTTACATTGGATGCCGCACAGCCGCGCAGAGTTTCTTCCAACTGCGGGGTGCAGACCACCGTCACCTGCACAGAAATATCTACTGCGCACGCCGATAAAAAGCCCTTTAAATAGCCTTTCAAGCCGCCGCTGCCGCCGTCACCTGCAAGTATAACAATTTTCATGGCAATTGCCTCTTTTCCCCACAGAAATCACTTTTGTAAAATCAATTTCAAATAGACTTTTTTGAGAATCAACCGAACTCTACCATATAAAAGCTGTGTACGGATACGCAGAACCTGCGTGCCCGACAAAATCTGCTCTGCTTTTCCTTTGGAAATGCATTTATTTACCGCCGCACGGCAGTCGTATTTCGCATTTCGCATTGCATAAAGATATAAAAGATTGCACGCCTTGGTGCTGTGCGCAATAAACAGCGGCAAAACCGTTTCGCAAATGGCTTCCGTGTCGTGCAGTAAAAGGTCGCGCCGTGTATTGGATGCCTGCTTCTCGTGGCGGCGGTACATCACAGTTTTTTTGCCGTCGAATACCAGCTTATACCCACTTGCGAAAATTTTGTACCACATCAATGCATCCTGATTGTACCGTAAATCTTCATCGAACCCGCCGCAGATTTCAAATGCTGTTTTCGGAATCAGCATACAGCAGCCGTTTAATACACCCATATGCAGCATAACAGACAGTACTTCTTCACCCTCATAGATTTTTGCCGCTTCAAACCGAATAGGAAAGTCTTTAATCGGTTCCGAAGAACTGTTGATGTAATATCCGTGCGCCAAAGGAATCAGTTTCGGGTCATTGTCGTTTGCCTGCAATGCGGCAACGGCGTTCATCACCTTTTCGGGCTCGTATTTGTCATCATGCGAAAGCCATGAGAAATAATCCCCTGTCATTTTTTCAATCCCGTAATTTAAAGCAGAGGAAACACCGCCGTTTTCTTTGCGGTAATAGGTGATTTTATCACCGTAGGACAACGCAATTTTTTCAGTTGCCCCATCGTCTGTGGAACCGTCATTCACAACGATAATCTCTATATTTTTATAGGTTTGCCGAAGCGCACTATCAATGGCTTCACCGACATAATCTGAACCATTGTATACAGGAATTACAATGGATACTTTCGGTTCAAAATATTCCATACTGCGCAATCACTTTCCTTCCGTTTTATCGAATTTTCCGCATTTGTGTATCCCGCTTTTGCACAAACAGCGTACCGTCCGGTATATCACCGCTGACTACACTGCCCGCACCGATGACACAGTTTTTGCCGATGATTGTACCGCGCAAAATCACGGTATTCGCTCCAATCCAACAGTTTTCTCCAATCACTATCGGACTTGTCTTAAAATCACGCTTATGCACGCCTATTTCCGAATCAAAAACATGGTCATGGTCATAAATCATTACGTTCGGCGCCAAAAGTGTATCTTTCCCGATGCTGATTTTTTCATGACATACAATACGGCTGTTCTCACCGATGCTGACACCGTCGCCAAGCATTAAGACGCCGTCTGATAATACAGATACAAACGCATTCTTTCCGATTTTACAACGGTGACCGAATACCCAGCGGCTTCCTTTATATATTCGAAAAACCACACCGCGAAAAACAGAAATACGTTTGCCGAAACACAGTTCATTTTTGTGAAATAATCTAAGCCGCGCGCCGCGTAAAACACCGCGAAGAACCGCCTGACCGTTATTCACTATTTTTTGCAGACTGAGATTTTCCGCTTTAGATTCTTCGGAAATCACACCGAAATGCTTTAAAACATTATAGAGACTGTTTTTCTTTGCCGCCATTCTTTATGCCGCCCCCTTCTGTGCTAAGGACGGAATATAAAGAATATATACCGTTAAGGGGAGATTACCCCCCCCCAGAACTTTTGTTCTGATTTGGCAGGGTGAATTTCTCGCCCGCTTCGAAATCAAAGCTGTCAGGCGTATACTGCACGTAACCGCTCCACGGGAAGAAAGTCAGTTCGCCGAAGTAAATTTTACCCGCAATGGAATACAAATCCACACGTACAGCGGGAAAATCCGCTGAGAGAATGCGGGCAATCTCCAGCATCTCTGTCAAGTTCTCAGGCTTGTCATATGGCTTTTCTGCGCAAGGGCAGTCCGTCGCCACATGCAAGTCATTCCACTCGGTATCGTAAATATTGCGTTTGTGCTCTGTAAAACGGTCTACGTCATAGACCACATATTCGGGGGTACCGTTAAAGCACAAAAACTTGTAGTCACAAATACTGCCGTCCGCCTGCGTGGGGTCTTCGAGCAGTTTTTCGGCAATAATCACCGGTTCAATGCCGCCGTACACCCATTCGCGCCCCGCCGAGGCACTGCTCTGCGCAAAAAATCCCCGAAACATTTCACGAACCTGTGCATCTGTGTAAAGGGATTTATCTTTACAAATTAGATTCGTACCGCTGCCGTTATTGCTTTTCATTACAAATTTTTCAGGCAGATTTTCAAGGGTGATTTCATCGGGCGTTTCATAAACCGCATACAATTCGTTAAGAATTGCACCGAGTCCTTTGCTTTCGATGTATTCGCGTACGCGGTATTTATCCGCACACTGCTGCATTTTTGCATCCCGATAATAGAGCTTGTACCATTGCAGTTTTTCGGTATAGCGCTGCGGATTTTTCAAATCCAGCTTACGCTTATGCTTAATATAATATTGCAGCTCCAACATTTGCTTATCGGGAATAAAACGCATCGCCGACAAAATTTTGAAACGCATTTTTTTGCTTTTAATGATTTTCTTGTAGAAGTTCAAGAGTCAGCACTTCCTATTTTAAAACTTCGCGCCGTCGGCGCTTTTGCAGAAATGGACGGAAAAGCTCTCACGCAGATGCGGGAACGCCTGCAAATACCGTTCGCGCACGGTTTCGGCGATTGCCTCTCGCTTTTTGGGGTCTATAAGCGCCATGGAACAGCCCTTAAAGCCTGCGCCGCTGAAACGCCCGCCGTAGATGCCGTCCGTTTCACGCATAATTTCATATAATTTGATAAGCTCAGGTGAGCCTGTTTCGTAATTTTCAATCGAAGAACGTCCGCTTTCGAAAATCAACTGTCCGAATGTTTGCAGGTCACCGTTTTTCCAAGCCTCTGCGCCCTGCTCCACACGGCGAAATTCCGTGTAAAAATGCTCGGCGCGCTTTTGAAACGGCACAGGCAGTCGGTCTTTGTATTGCAAATAGACCTCATACGGCACCTGACGGAGCCTTGCCTCTTCAAATTTTCCGTATTCCATACCTGCGTATGCCATTAAGGCATAGGCGGCGGATTTCATTTCATCCACACGCATATTGAATTTGGAACCTACAAGCGTGCGGGAAAGTCCGCTGAAGAAAACCGCAATTTCATAAGACGGCATAGCTTCATTTTGCGGAATCCGCACGAAAGAGCCATCCAAAGTATCGAGATACAGTAAATGGTCTTTTTGGCAGTATACCTCACACGATTGGTCAAGCGTACCGCACTTCACACCGACAAAGGCGTTTTCCGCCAGCTGTGCGATACGAATCATCTCGCTTTTTTCCAAGGCGATTTCGTTTGCGTCGCAAAGCGCGGATAAAAAGGCGATAATCACCGCCGCCGAGGAAGACAGTCCGCCGATGGGCAGTTCCCCCGCAATTACCCCGTCAATTCCGTGCGTCAGCGTATATTTTTCAGACAGCGCCAATGCCGCGCCGCGTATGTAATCCGCCCAGTCCCCCGCTTTCTGTAGGGGAGCGTTCAGCGGAAATTCCACTGCATTCGGAAAATTTCGGCTTGCTATGTGCACCGAAGGCTTCGCGCAAACAGTATAGGCAATCTTCACGCCCTTGTCAATGGCAAAACCCGTAATTTTGCCGAATTGGTGGTCACTGTGCGCGCCTAAGGGGCATATGCGGTACGGGCAATATGCGGTTTTCTTATTCATCTTTTTCACACATCCACTACTCACGGTTTAATCTCTGAAAAACAAATCTCTTGTGTAAACCTTCTCCAGCACGTCCGCAATATCCGCGTGATAACGGTTGGCAAGAATCACATCGCTTATCGCTTTAAATTCGTCTAAATCGCGAATCACGCGGCTGTTGTAAAACCGTTCTTCCTGAAGCGTCGGTTCGTAAACCACCACTTCAATGCCTTTTGCCTTAATGCGTTTCATGACGCCCTGAATGGCAGACTGACGGAAATTGTCGCTGTCTGACTTCATGGTCAGTCGGTACACGCCGACCACATTCGGATGCTTTTCAATAATGCGGTCTGCAATAAAGTCCTTGCGCGTGCGGTTGGCGTCCACAATCGCGGAAATAATATTATTCGGAATATCGTTGTAATTCGCAAGCAGCTGCTTGGTATCCTTCGGCAGACAGTAGCCGCCGTAGCCAAAGGACGGATTGTTATAATGTGTGCCGATGCGCGGGTCAAGCCCGACGCCCTCTATAATGGACTGTGTCCGAAGTCCGCGCATTTCGGCGTAGGTATCTAATTCGTTAAAGTATGCCACACGAAGCGCCAAATAGGTATTGGCGAACAGCTTGACCGCTTCCGCTTCGGTGGACTGCATCAGCAATGTCGGCACGTTTTCATCCTCTGCCGCGTCACGGAGCATAGAAATAAAGGTTTCGGCGGCTTCCCGCATGTTCGGGGAATCCCCCGCCACGCCCGCGATGATACGGCTCGGATGTAGATTATCATACAGTGCTTTGCCCTCGCGCAGAAATTCAGGTGAAAACAGGATATTTTCACAACCGTATTTTTCACAAACCGATTTGGTATAGCCGACGGGCACGGTGGATTTAATCACCATAACCGCCGACGGGTTTATTTCCAGTACCGATTCGATGACGGATTCCACAGAAGATGTGTCAAAATAGCTTTTTTCTGGGTCATAGTTGGTCGGCGTGGCGATAATGACAAAATCCGCATCGCGGAACGCTTCGCGGTTGTCTGTGGTCGCCGTAAGACGCAAGGTTTTTTCCTGTAAATATATGGATATTTCTTTATCGACAATCGGGGAAATCTTTTTATTCAGCAGTTCCGCACGTTCAAGCACAATATCCAGCGCCGTTACATCGTGGTACTGCGACAGCAGTACCGCATTGGAAAGCCCGACATACCCGATACCCGCCACTGCAATTTTCATTTTACTTCCCCATTTCATTTTTTATTGCACAGTGTTGTGCGGGCGAACACAGTTCGCCCCTACTACCTTGTTTCATTTAAAAATATACAATTAGATACAAGTATTTTTTTGCGTAGCAAGGCGCAGGATGCAGACGGGCTGACGCCCGTCAAAGACTGTAACACAGCTACACGGAAAAAGACGCAGTATATAATGTAAAGTTTTAGATGTAACAAGGTAGTACTTTATTCCGCCATATAAAACGCCTTATACCACTCGGCAAAGCGGCGCAGACCCTCGCGAAGCGGTGTATTCGGGCGGAAGCCGAAGTCGCGCTCTAAGGGGATTGTGTCCGCATAGGTCACAGGCACATCGCCCGGCTGCATCGGCACCAGCTTTTTATGTGCTTCAAAATCGTAATCCTCGGGCAGTACGCCTGCGCGCACCAGCTCCTGCTGTAAAATATCGACAAACTCCAACAGATTTTCGGGATGGCTGTTGCCGATGTTATAGACGCGGTACGGCGGCACGGGAAGCCCGTCCTCGCCGTTTTTCTTTTCGGGTGGTGAAAGCATCACGCGGTACACGCCCTCGACAATATCGTCCACATAGGTAAAATCGCGCTTGCAGTTGCCGTAGTTGAAAATCTCAATCGTCTTGCCCGCCAGCAGCTTATCGGTAAACCCGAAATATGCCATATCGGGTCTGCCGCACGGACCGTATACCGTGAAAAAGCGCAACCCCGTGGACGGGATATTATACAGCTTGCTGTACGCATGCGCCATCAGCTCATTGGACTTTTTGGTTGCCGCGTAAAGGCTGACGGGGTTGTCCACCTTATCGTCCGTAGAATACGGTACTTTTTTGTTGGAACCGTACACCGAAGAGCTGGACGCATACACCAAATGCTCCACGGGGTAATGACGGCAGGCTTCCAAGATATTATAAAAACCAATCAGATTGGACTGCACATACGCATCGGGATTCTGAATCGAATACCGCACGCCCGCCTGCGCCGCCAAATTGACAACCACGGAAAAGGATTCTTCCTGAAACAGTGCGTCAATTTGCGCTTTATCTGCAATATCCCCGTGTACAAAACGGAAATGCTTAAAACCTGTAAGTTTTGAAAGACGTTCTTCTTTCAGACGGACGTCATAATAGGCATTCATATTGTCAATACCGACCACATGTGCGCCCTCGTTTAAAAGGCGTTCTGCCAAATTCGCGCCGATAAACCCTGCCGCACCCGTTACAAGTATTTTGCATCCTTTTACATCGGTCATTTGTCCTTACTCCTTTTGTGCCGTATACTGCGCGGCGGCGTCCAAATATTTCTGCACCACGATATTGCGGTCAAACTCCCGCTCCATCTTTTCACGCCCGCGCTTGCCCATTTCTTCCCGTTCTTGGGGGGTGAGCTGTAAAAATCTTTCGGTTTTCTCGATTAAATCCGCACTGTCGCACTCACGTACAATAAAGCCGTTTACGCCGTCGTCAATCGCTTCCCGACAGCCGAAACGGTCAGTCGAAATAATCGGTCTGCCGCTTGCGGCGCTTTCTAAAAGGACGTTGGACATGCCTTCGGGATAAAAGGTCGGATGAATCACGCAGTGAAAATTCTGAATTTCCTTGCGCACATCGTTCGACAGCCCGTGGAATACGAGCACGCCCTCTGTGTCCAACTGACGCATCTGTTCCTCGTGTTCCGGCTCACCGAAACCGACCACGTGAAAACGCGTGTTCGGGTATTTTTCGCGAATGGCTTTGGCGGTATCAATATATTGCCCGATACCCTTTTCTTTCATAATGCGGGAGACAAAGCCAAATTCTACCGTATCGCCCTGCGGATATGGAAGAAGCTGAAATTTTGTGAGATTTACACCCGAACCGGGCAGGGAATCGTGCTTGCCGCATGCAATTTTATGCGTTTCAAAAAAGCGGCGGTTTTCGGTATTTTGAAAAAAGACCTTTTTGGCTTTGCGCAGACCCAATTTGTAAAGGAACAGCGTTAATTTCTGCATCAGTCCGCCGTTTTCCACCGCCGTACCGAGTCCCGTGATATTTGCAATATACGGCACGCCGCAAAGTGCGCTTGCCATACCGCCGTAAATATTCGGCTTAATGGTATAGGTCAGTACCAAATCGGGACGGATTTCCCAAATCAGCTTTCGGTATTGGAGCATCAGTTTGAAATCCTCCAGCGGATTCGTGCCGTGCCGCGCCACATCGGTTTTGATAACATTTGCACCGACGGCTTCAATTTCCCCGAGTCTGTCGCCCTCGGGCACAGAAACATGTACGCTGTACCCAGACTTCACCAAAGCGGCAACGACTTCTAAACGAAAGTTGATGACCGTGGTCTGCTTATTTACTAAAATTAATATCGTTTTTCCGTTCATCCGTTACACTCCGAAAAAGCTTTCAAGTTCTCATAAATGCACTGAAACAGCCGTTCGCTGTTTTTCGGGGACACAAAAGAGTTGTGCGGTGTGACGAGCACATTTTCCATTTCCCACAAAGGACTTTCCTGCGGCAGGGGTTCGGGTTCAAACACATCCAGCACCGCGCCGCCGAGCAGACCGCTTTGCAAAGCGTCGGCTAAATCCGCTTCGCAAACCACTGCGCCGCGTGCCAAATTCACCAAAATCGCACCCGATTTACATTGGCTGAATAAATCACTGCCAAACATCCCGCGGGTTTCTTCTGTCAGCGGCAGGGTCAAAACCACAACATCCGCCGCCGAAAGCGCTTCGGAAAGCGCGTTCATCGGGAAGTAACCGTTGTAGCAATCCGCCGTCGGGCGGCAAATATCCGCCGCCAAAACGCGCATATCAAATGCTTTGAAACGCTTTGCACATTCCGTACCGACCGACCCGCAGCCGACAATCAGCACCGTATCGCCTGCAAGCTCGCGCACGCCCCTGTCCTTTACCCATACGCGCGTTTCCTGATTCTTCAAAAAACGCACTGTGTGTTTATACAAAGAGAGTACGCCGCTGACGGCAAATTCAGCCATCGGCACGCTGTATACACCGCGTGCATTGCGCAATACAATCCCGTTTTCTTTTATATAATCCAGCGGCATGCGGTCCAAACCCGCACTGGTCGCCTGAATAAAGCGAAGACTTTTGAACGCCGTAATATCGTTTTGCAAAAACAAACCGTTGCACACCGCCGCGTCAAACCGTGACACGTCGATTTCGAGCGGTTCACGCTCGTCCTGCACAAAGGTAATCTCTGCACCGAGGGATTTTAACTGTTCTTTCTGCGCTTCGGTGTATGCAAACGCACCCGTTAAAAGCAGATTCATTTTCATCACCACATGATACGGTCTTCACACAAAACGGCTTTTATAAAACCTGCGCCTGTGCACGGTATCTTACCTTTCCTAATTTTTTACCGAATCTGCTTTCTAACCTTCTGTATTAAATATACAGAACCGTTTACCAACTGCTTGGTCACAAAATGCAGTAAAAATGCACCGCCGACAATTATCGAGGTTAAAACAATCCAATTCAGCGGAAACGGTACAAGCTTTGCAAAGAAAGGAATAATACCGATTTGCACGATATATATTTCCAGTGTGATTTCCGAAATAAACCCTATCATCTTCTTTACCCACTGCGGCAGGTGTTCCAAGCGTCCGTCAATGCCCGCAAAGCACCGAAATACGAACCACAAAAGCAGAAGTAAAATGTATTGATTCAAAATCTGAAAATTGCTGAGCGCCGCATATTTTGAAAAAGCAATTTTGCTGACGAAATACACGGGCAGCAGACAAACCAATACAATCCAATTTATAATGCGGTTTTTATTGCGGTATTTCGGAAGATACATCCGAAAATATACACCAATCAGCATCGCGGTTGCAAACAAAAACCGAATAAACGGTTTTCGGACGGTATCCACCGTATAGACGGTTTTATCCACCGCGAAAATATATACCGCCAATTGCGCCGCCAGCACAGCGGCAAACAAAATCCACAGCCAGCGCCGCCCGTCCGTTTCGCGTGTCAGCAGGTACTTGGATACAAAATAAAACGGTATATACAGCACCATTATGGATGCGACAAAATGATAATTGGTCGGATAAACCAGCAACCCGAATACGCCCGACTCCGCAAAAGAAAAAATACCGATCAGTGCATATAAAAGGGTAATCAGCCACACCTGCGGATAAATACGCGAAATCCGTTTGCCGTACCAACGGAAAAATCCAAGCTTTGGGTTGCTCAGGCAAAACCCCGATACAGCAAAAAAGATGACATCTCCCAACAGACCGCCGTTCGCGATTAAATCAGTCGGATACACGCCGACATAATGGGCATTCGTAATAATCATAGCGGCCAATGCCCGAAGTACGGTTACAAAGAAAATCATAAAAATTTCTCTCCCGTTATCAAACGAATAAAATAGAGATCAGTGCTCTGCCGCCTGTAATTTCTTTACAATCTCTGCGACCTTTTGCTGTACGAGGCGGTGGTTTTCTGCGAAAAATGCCGTATCCGCTTGTGCAAGCCGTTCCTCGCACCGCCGAATTTCGGCAATGCCGTTTTTGAAGCGGGCATCCATTTCATAAAAATCCGTAATTTTATCAATATTGCAAAAGGCTCTGGACAAAATCACCATTTGTGAACCGAGACGGTAATGCTCGCCGAGAACGTACTCCGCGGGCAATGCACCTTCGCCGACACGCGCCACCCCACCGAAACCGTAAAACAGACCGTGACGTCTGAAAGCCGCACAAAGCTTTTCCACCGTACCGTCTGCCACCAATTCAAACATGAAGTGCCGATGATACCCAAGATGCAAATCGTTAATGCCGATATGCACCTCGTCAATCCCCGGCACCGATAAAATTTCTTCAATATGCTCCGCCGCTTCGGGCGTTTCACAAAGCAGACAGGTTTTTGCACGGCCGTTTACAGCGCGTATAAACGTCTCTACTTCATTGACTGTTTTAAAATACGGCAGCATTACAATATCCGCGCCGTCCCGAATCACACGGTCTACCTCTTCCTGCGTCCCTTCATACACGGAATTAATGCGCACCAAAAGTTCCGCTTTCTGTAAAACATCGCGCAAAGGGCGCACGTCCTGAAAACTGTTATGTGAAATGACGGTATCCATATTTGCCTGCCGCAGTTCTTTGCCGCGCAGTTCCAAATCTAAAAATATCCGATCTACGCCGTTTTTTTCCGCAATTGCAGCAACACGCGGCGAATTGGTCAGATACATCAGTTTTAAAGCCATCGGTCATTACACACTTTCTTTTTCAGTTTCCTTTTCTGTGCTGTCCTGTTGCACAGTCGCCCCGACATTTTCGTTGTCGGCATTTTTTAAGACCTTGTAAAATGTCAGGAACATGATTTTTATATCCAACCAAAAAGACATGTGGTCCACATACCAAACATTCAGTACAATGCGGCGGTTCCATTCCACATCTTTTCTGCCGTGTACCTGCGCCCAGCCGGTAATCCCGGGGCGCACCTCGAACATACGAAGCTGTTCTTCGGTATAATCTTCATAGTTCCACGGATGATACGTCAACGGCGGACGGGGACCGACGAAGCTCATTTCCCCTTTCAGGATGTTTACAAGCTGCGGCAGTTCGTCGATGCTTGTGGCACGCAGTACCTTGCCAATCTTGGTCACACGCATATCGCCCTTGCCCGAGTAGACCCCCGTGCCCGTCTGCTCCGCACCGACACACATAGAACGGAACTTATAAATCTCAAACACCTGACCGTCCTTGCCGATGCGTTTCTGCTTAAAGATAACAGGCCCCTCCGAAGTCACGCGAACCAGAAGCGCCGTAACAGCTAAAAGCGGTGAAAAAACTACCAGTGCCGACAAAGCGGCTAAAACATCTAAAAAACGTTTTACATATGTGTACAAGGCTTCTTCCCCTTTCCAACCAAAACACATACTTATATGCATACAATTATACTTTTTTCGGCGTAAAAAGTCAATAATAATGAACATAGCATATACAAATTGTAAGAATTGTTTTTTGGTGAAATTGCATATCTTCGGTAAGTTTCGTGCTCTTTTCTAAATTTACTACGGTTAACCATAGCACACGCGTACGAACACGCCCAAAAGGCGTGTCCTGCGGGTACTTTTCAATTTATCGTGCTCGCAAGGCATCAGCCTCGCTTCGCGCTTTGCGTCCAAAATTGCACCGCAATCCGCATCTTTTGTGTCGTAGAATTTCCGTCTCTGTACGGTAAAATCCCCGCACCGAAACAGGTGCGGGGATTTTGACTATTTTCAGTTTTATACTTTTTACCTTTTAGGCATTTCTTTTCGTATGCTTGTAATACCTAAAATGTAGTCGGCAGATAAATTGTAAAAATGGCATAGTTTAATTATATGGCTTGCTTTTATTTCGTTTTTCCCTGCCTCATAACGCTGATACTGTTCCTGTTTCATTCCGATACCTTGGGCAACCTGTTCCTGCGTCAGTTCATAAAATTCACGAATATCTTTTAACCTTTGTGTATAGTACACTGTTTTTTCAGCTCCCTTTTGTTTATAATCACAATTTTACAATATAACACTTCTGTTGTCTTGACTTTATAACACTTTTGTTGTAACATAACGCACAGATTTACAACACTTCTGTTGTAAATTGAACGCATATGATATGCACCGCTTCAGTATAAGGAAAAATCCGAACAGCAATACAACGCCGCCGCAAAATATATCAATATTGGCATACTAAAAGCGAAAGGAGTATCAAAAATGATTTCGGTTTTAGAAGATTTGTATTACGGCAATGTCAATCCGTGCGAGCGCACCTTGGCAGATACTGAAAAAGCAAATACCTTTCGGGAATTGCAGCATGCACTGACGCCCATTGAGAAACAGCTGACATCGGCTTTAAGCGAACAGCAGTTAATGCTGTTTCACACATTTTGCAATATGCAGAGTGAATTAGTCGGAATGGAGCAAGAGAGTATATTCATTTCCGCTTTTCGCTTAGGTGCAAAGCTGATGACAGAAGTCCTTTTGCCGAGTGAAAATAATTTGTTTGAAAATCCGCAGGGATAAATGCGGATATCTATCCATCCTAACAGTACCACACAAACCGTACATACAAAATTGAAAATTTTCTCCCCATCTTGATTGCGGCAAAAAGGCGTTGTATAATGAATCCATATCATGCACACAGCAAATTCCTAACCGAACGAGGCAAAATATGTTCAAAATTGCAATCTGTGACGATGAGGACACGCTCATCCGAGAATTAAAATCCAACCTGAAACGGTATGCCGACGAAACGGACAAGTCGTTTTGCTTTTTTGTGTATCACGACGGATTTGAACTTTTAGAGCAGTACAGACCCGATTTCGATTTGATTTTTATGGATATACAAATGGAGCGCCTGGACGGATTAAAAACCGCCGAAGAAATCCGCAAACAAGACAGCACCGTGGGCCTTGTTTTCCTGACTTCGCTTGCGCAATACGTTTTCGAAGGCTATACATACGGCGCAGTCAACTACCTGTTAAAGCCCGTAAAATACGGCATTTTGAAAATGGAGCTGGACCGTTACTTTGCGTCTTACCGCGGTAAGGTCGAGCCGTATATCAGCTTTGCAAACGCAAACGGCAAATATAAGGTCTTATATAAAAATCTATGCTTTGCGGAAACCGACAAGCGTAATGTACTTTTGCACTTTGACAGGCAGACACAAATCCTTTACAAAAGTATAAAAGAGCTTTCACTCTTACTGTGCGCACAGCCGCAGTTTGCCCGCTGTCATCAAAGCTTTGTTGTCAACTTATCTTACATAGAAAGCGTGGACGGGCTGGATATCCGCCTGACTACGGGCGAGCATATTCCTGTCAGCCAGCCGAAGCGCAAGGAATTTATGCAGAAGCTGACGGAGTATTGGGGGGATATGCTGTAATGGAAACTGCAATACGCATATTGGATATACTGAATTTCCCGATTACCGTTGCCTATACAATCACATTATTCTTTACCCTTTCCGCATTCATTCCGCCTCGCAAACATCCCGCAGTAAAGCTTTTGGGGCTTGTTTTACTGCATATCTTTGCACAAATGATTATTTTTTTCGGCGACCCGCTGAATATGCTTGCGGCGCTTGCTATACTTATTGCATATATACTCCTGTTTCATCAAGGCACGCCCCTGCAAAAAGCAACCGCCGTCCTGATATTTTATCCCACGGTTATTTCCGTCAGCTTCCTGCAGCAGAATTTGTTCAGTGACCTGTTCTTTTTTCTCTCCGACGCACCGTCGGATACCGCCGCATGGTCGGTTGAAACACAGTTTTTCAGCACAGCGGTGTGGCACTGCTCGCAGGTGTGCCGTCTCCTGTTTTGGATTGCCGCATACTTTTTCGTGCGCCGATACAAAACGCAAATTCAATCCGTCCGTATCGGGAAACGTCCTCTGCTGATTGCAGACGCCGTCACGCTGATTGCTTCAGCAGCCATCTTTACAACACAGATTTTTGTTGCGGAATACAAATATATTACCTATCCTTTGTGTGCGGTTGTCATTGTCACGGGATTTAGCGGAATCGCGCTGATTGCGTATATGAGTGTTTCCGAGCAGACCGCCCGTGAAGCGGAACACCTGAAAATACAACATAACTATTATCTTGAAAAAATGAAAAGTGAAGAACGGGTGCGCGCCGTTTACCACGATATGAAAAATCATTTGCTTGTATTGGAACAGCAAAGCGGTTCGGCGGACGCGGCAAATATGGCTGCTGAACTGCAAAAGCAAATTGTGGATTATGAAGACTATGTGCATACGGGAAACGCCATTTTAGACGTGATATTGAAGGAAAAATCCCGCGAAATGCGTGAAAAACAGATTGATTTTTCCGTCACGGCGGATTTAAACGGAATAGACTTTTTAGCGCCGTTGGACATCAGTGCAATTTTCGGCAACGGATTGGACAACGCTGTGGAAGCCGCTGAAAAACTGCCGCAGGCACAGCGTGCGGTTATTTTAAAGGCGGGTAAGGTGCAGAACTTTTTCTCTGTATTGCTTGAAAATACCTGTATTACCGAAGCCCCGCCGTCTAAGAAACGTACTACGAAGCAGGACGCGCTTTGGCACGGTTTTGGTATTTCCAGCATCAAAAAATCCGTTGAAAAATACGGCGGGCAGACGGTGCTGAAAGCTGAAAACGGAAAGTTTACCCTCAAGATTTTAATTCCGATTCCGTAAAATGCAAATAGATTTGGGAGATGCCCCTTGCTGTTTTTACAGACAGCAAGGGGCAATTTTCTTTTAACAATCCCCTTTTGTATTAGAATTTGCAGTGTGCGTGTTAGCTTTTGCGTTTTCTGTTGCGAAATTCCGTAAATACGGTAAGATGCAGGTACAGTTTAAAACATCGGAAAGGAAATACACTATGCAAATTTTAAGTACATCTCATTTATCCAAACATTACGGACAGGGCGAAAGCCTTGTCAAAGCACTCGACGACGTAAGCATCTCTATGGAAGAAGGGCAGTTTGCCGCAGTCATCGGTACTTCGGGCAGTGGAAAATCTACATTGCTCAATATGCTCGGCGGCTTAGACACACCGACAGCGGGCAGTGTGCAGGTTGAATCCGAAACGCTTGAAAATATGAATGCGCAGGCGCTTACCGTGTTTCGCCGCAAGCGTATCGGCTTCATTTTTCAAAATTACAACCTTATCCCGTATCTCACCGCGTATGAAAACATTGTACTGCCTGTCCGACTGGACGGCAAAACCGAGGATGCATCCTTTTTAAAGGAAATCGTACATTTTCTGGATTTGGACGGCAAACTGCAAAATTATCCGAGCCACCTTTCGGGCGGACAACAGCAGAGAGTGGCAATTGCCCGCGCGCTGGTTGCAAAACCCGCAATTATTCTGGCAGACGAACCGACAGGCAATTTGGACAGCCGTACCGGTCAAAAGGTTATTGCACTTTTGAAAGCCACTGCCGAAACCTTTCATCAAACCATCGTAATGATTACCCACAACCCCGAAATTGCCGCGCAAGCGGACGTGCAAATCCGCATTGAAGACGGCAAAATCCAAGCGTAAGGAGCAGACGAAATGCAGAAATCAAAAACCGAGAAAAAAATGATTGCCCTTATGGCAAAGCAAAGCATAAAATTCGGACGCCTGCGCAATGTGTTCGTCATCATTACCATTGTGCTGGCATCCGCACTGCTGTCTGCAATTTTGATGTTTGCCGCAGGGCAAAAACAGATACTCAAAAAAGAGCTGTCACACAAACAGCAGGTAAGCTTTTACAACCTGACCGCCGCACAGACGGAAGCACTGCAAAAGGATGAACGAATCGCCTGCCAAATACAGGTGAAAACAGGGGTTCTTTCCGAAACGGACGGCTTTGACGTGATGCCGTATTATGCGAGCGCACTCTCCGATGAAATTCAAATCGCGGAATTGGAAAGCGGCAGTCTGCCCGCAAAGGAAAACGAAATTGCCGTGCAGGCACCAATGCTTACAAAGATGGGCGTCACACCCGCTGTGGGCAGTACAATCACTCTGACCTTCTATAACGGTGCAACAGAAACCTTTACCGTATCGGGGATTCTGAAGGGCGGAGAAGCCGTGAAGCAATTCCCTGTATTTTTGAGCGGGGACTATGCACAAAACGGCAGTCAATTAAAGGATGTGCCGTATGAAGTCCACGCAAAGCTGTACAACGCCGCACATCTGCACGCTGCTGTCTGTAAAGAGCTGATGTATACCGTCGGCGCGAACGCAGGTGTTGAAAGAAAATATATTGCGCCGTCCAAAGCGTTTTTGGACTCGCTTTCTCCGGATACACAGTCCTTACTGCTGTACGCAACGGTCGGCACCGTCATTCTGCTTGCCTGTGTTTTAGTAATTTACGGCGTATTTTATTTGTCCGTTATCGGTCGGGTGCATCAGTTCGGACAACTGCGCACCATCGGCATGACTGAAAAGCAAATCCGTGCGCTGATTTCCCGTGAGGGCGGAATTCTGGTTCTGTGCGCCGCCCCTGCGGGGATTACAGTCGGTATTGCGGCAGGTTATTTTCTCTGTTCCGAGGGTTTCAGTTTTGTAAATACACTTTTGATTGCCGCAGCGGTATTCGCCGCCGTTTTCGCCGTGACTATGGTATCCGTACACAAGCCCGCAAGACTTGCCGCAGCCGTATCCCCCATTGAAGCTCTGCGCTACGTGCCGCAGGACAGTATGCAAAATGCCGCAGGCAAAAAGCTTTGCCGCCGACTTTCCCCGTTCGGTCTCGGTATGATGAATTTTTCCAAAAACAAAAAGAAAGCCGCCGTAACCATGCTTTCTCTTGCTTTGGGCGGTATTCTCTTTATGACGGCGGCAACCTATATTTCCTCGTTCGACAAGGACAACTTTGCACGGCAGGGATATTTTAAAAATGCGGAATTTCACATCACCTATTCGCCCTCTGCAATCGAATTGGAAGAAAACGGTATGAGCGCCTTACAGGCAAAAGCACCGTTGGGTACGGAAACCGTACAGCAAATCGCCGCGTTGGACGGTGTTCAAAAGGTTACGGAAATCAAAAATTTCGGCGTGAAATTCGACCTGCCGAAGCACGATGAATACGGCAATACAGATGCTGTACTGCCGCTTACGGAGACAGAGCTTCGAGAAATCGGAAAATATTTGGAAAGCGGCAGTGCGGATTTCGAGAAGCTGATGCGCGGCGACTGTATTCTCGCGGCGGGCAATGCCAATGCGAAGGACATTTACGGCTGGCAGTTTGAAGTCGGCGACACTGTTGTACTGCATTTTTATGACGGTGAAAAAACGGCAAGCAAAGAAGTAACCGTACTGGGGATTTTAAATGAACAGTATGTTCTCGACCATAACGGACTGGACGGTTGGTTTTTGATGCCAGAGCAGGCGATATTAAAAGAAGTTTCTTACAGCAGCTTGACCGCGCACCTGCTTGTGACTACCGACCCCGAACGGGAAAACGCTGTCGGGGAATACTTACAGCAGTTGGTCGCGGACAGAGCAGAATTGACCTTAGAAACGCTCGCGGACCGCAGGGTGACCTATACGCAAAACGCCAATCAGCTATTCGGCGCCATCGGCGGGCTTGCCCTGTTTATTATGATGTTCAGCATTTTAAGTATGATAAACACACTGATTACCAATATCGTCACCCGCAAGCAGGAGCTTGCGATGCTTGAATCCATCGGTATGGGTAAAAATCAGTTGTACAAAATGCTGATTGGCGAAAGCCTGATTTTGGTATTTGCCGCCGTAGGGGTAACCATGACTGTCGGCACACTGTGCGGCTGGCTGCTCAGCACCGCACTGTATCGTATAGGCGCGTTCTATATGGCATTTCAGTTCCCGACGGTACTGGCACTCGCCTATGCCGCCGTACTGACCGCCATCCCTCTGCTGATTGCCGTAGTTTCTATGCACGGCTTTTCAAAAGAAGCGCTGACAGAACGCTTAAAAAGTGCGGAATAACGGATTTTTAACCATAGAAAAACCCCCTCGGCGTTGAACTGCCCCAAGTTGTGCAGACAGTACAAAAAGAGCCTACTTGAAGTAGAAAATTAAATTTTAAGTAACAAACT